>JAEEGL011336940.1_pt1 | contig 21148 bp, 15 predicted proteins | sample 9134231 | NCBI WGS metagenome assembly JAEEGL01 (sample SAMN16246548, study PRJNA631951) | gut metagenome | biome: gut microbiome; feature: rumen; material: fiber-attached | host: Bos | place: Iran: Karaj | collected 2018-10 | reverse complement strand
TTATTACCATAAAAAAAACTTGCTTGACATCTTTTTACAAGTCAAACAAGTCTCTTATTATTTAGTAAATACCTTACCTCTATTGCGAATATATTTATCTTTAATACGATAAACAACATTCATTATTTCTTCGTGTGTAAAGCTATGAATAACATAGTATCTTTCATTTTCATGATAACGATGTTTTGGATCATATAGAATACCAATACCACCCGCATTTACCCAAGCAGTAATATTTTCCATACTATCATCAATTAAGATTGATCTATGAATATCATATCCCTCACTAATTGCATATTTAGCTTTAGAAAATCTTGGTCTTCTAAACTTTGGATTATATTTATTAACTTCATGGAAGAATAAAGGCATGAATTCAGCTTTTGGATAACAATCTTTACATAACTTCTTTTTTGGATTTCCTTCATTAGGTCCATTATAATGAGTAAGAATTTTTGGCTTACCATCAAACTCTGGTTCATCAGCTAATTTATCCATTACAGCTGGTTTATTAGCATCCATAGGATTACTCATTAATCTTTCTTTTGTATAATAATTTTCATAAAGAACGGCATGTTCTTCTAATGGTTTATGATTATCAATGAATAACATTGTATCTCTTGCATCTAAGATTTGTTCTTTTCTAATAAAATATTCTTCAATCTTATTCAAATGTTCGTGAAAATCTTCATTTTCATCATCATAATAATTTCCATCAAAAGCATAAGTATTTATTTCTCTAAACATCGCACGCATAGTTTCATAATACATACCTTCTCTTTGAAGAATATCACGTATTTGTTTAATACCATTGCTTGCTGCTTTTCCTCTTGCTCCATGATTATCAATTAATGCCTTTAAATGTTCATCAACTTTCTTTTGAGCATCTACGGTAAGAGCCCAATCATATTTGGGACCATAAGCATTAACTAAATCTTTATTCATATCATTATGTGAATCTACTAAAACATCATCTAAATCAACGAATAAATAAAACTTAATTTCATCACCCATAAAAAAAATCCTCCAAAACTACCTAATTGTATTTTATCACAGTAATTTTAAAAAAAAAGTAATAATTGACACTTTTTTGATATAATAATTTTAGGTGACATGATGAAATTATTTGTAACAGACTATGATAACACTTTATATGTTAATGATGATGAGATAAAAGTAGCAATTAAAGAGTTAGAAAGAATAAGAAAAAAAGAATATAAAGTAGTAATATCTACAGGAAGATCTATTCCTTCAATAAAAAAAGAAGTAATAAAGCACAATATTCCCTTTGATTATTTATCTTGTGCTGATGGTTCTTTAATATATGATAATAATTTTAATTTAATAAAAGAACATCATATGGATAAAGAAATAATAAAGGAAATACCTGATTTAATAAGTAATATTACATATGAAGAAATACAGTATTCATATGATACAGGTTATGAAAACTATTTAGATTTATCTAAAAATATCTCAAGTGTTAATATTGTTATTTTTGAAAATTGTTATAACAAAGAAATGAAAAAAAGATGGAAAGATTTACAAGAAAAATTTCCTGCTTATAATTATTTAACTTATAAACACTTCTATTCCGTAACTAAATCTTATATATATTATTTATGTATAAAACATAAAGATGTTAGTAAATCAAAAGGAATTGAGTTTCTTGCTAATTATTTAAATATTGATAAAAAAGATATCTTTGTTATTGGAGACTCTGATAATGACTACGAAATGATTAGAGACTTTAATGGTGTTTGTGTAGAAGGTTCAACTGATAATATTAAATCAGTAAGTAAAAAAGTATATGAAAAGATAAGTGATTATTTAAACGAATTATAATCACTTATCTTTTTCTATTCTTGTTTCAATATTAATTCTTTGTACAATTGATAAAGCCATAATTGTACATATCATAAAGCTACCACCATACGATAAGAATGGTAACGGTACACCAGTAAGTGGGATAAGTCCAAAGACACCACCTAAGTTAATAATAACATGTAATAATAAGTACCAGAATACTCCATAGCATACAAGTCTTCCATATGGATCAGGAGCATTTCTTCCTATTAAATATATTCGCCATAAGCATATAAACATTACAATTAAAGTTATTGTACCACCGATAAAGCCTAATTCTTCAACGATAATAGCAAAAATAAAGTCCGTATAAGCTTCTGGTAAATATAAGTATTTTTGGGTACTATCTCCTAGCCCTAACCCTTTCCAATTTCCATTATTAATAGCAATATAACCATTACATAATTGATTACCTGACGTATAGAATTTCTCTTCACTACAAGGATTACCAAAATCAACAAAACGATTATATTGTCTTGCAAATTTTTCTTGCATTGACTTATTAGTGAATAGTAACACTATACCACAACAACCAACGATAATACTAACAACAATCCATAGTTTAACTTTCTTATTAAATGATAAGGCAAGTATCATCATAAAGACAATAAATAAGTAAATGATTGCCGTACCAAAATCTGGTTCCATCATTATTAGAATAGCATTAATACCAACTAATAAACCTATTAAGGTATATCTAACCCATTTCTTTAAATTCTTAATGCCACAGCATAAATAACTTACCCAAACAATAGTTGTTACTTTAGCAAATTCACTAGGTTGAAACTTAATACCAGCAAATAAAGGTAACCAGCTCTTAGCATCATTTGTAACTTTACCATATATCAAAACACCAATTAAGGTTGCCATAAAGACAAGCATTAATCCCCAACTTATTTTTCCATATGATTTGGTACTAAAGAAACTAATAGATATAAAACCTAGTATTAATCCAACTACTAAGAATAATAATTGGAAATAGAAATAATGGTATGGATTATTAAGTTTAGCTGCACTAGTAACATTACTTGCAGAAAATACCATCAATAATCCAAATACGAAAAGAATAAGGGAACATATTAATAATATCTTATCAACTTTTTTTAAACAGTTAATAACATTTTTCATAATTCCTCCTTATATAATTTCTATATCATCATCAATTATTTCTTCTTTTTCTTCTTTTATTTTTTCTTCTTTTTTATTTTCTTTTATATCAACTTTTTTATTATGTTCTTCAATATTTTTCTTAACAATATTTGTTCTTTTATCAATTCTTTTTTTCTTCTTTTTCTTTTTTATTAATAAGATAATTGTTGTTATTAAAGCAACAAAAAGAATAGCTCCAACAATTATAAAAATAATACTTTTACTTAAAGAATTAATTTTATTTTTATGAATATTTAAAGTATATTCTTTAGATAAACCTAGTTCATCATTAATTACTTTTATAGATACCACACTATCAACTGTTAAATTATAATTACCTGTTATTTTAACTTCATTATTTTCATTAACAGGAGTTGCTGTTATACGAAGGGATGTTGGAATATCATCAAAATATAAATCATAATTTGTGTTTGATACAACAAATTCAAAATTCTTATAATTATCTATTTTTAATTCTTTAAGATTTACAGTTGCATCTTCACTATTATCTAGTCGATTAATAACAATATTATATTTTTGTTCAATATCTTTATTTTTAATTGTTATAGTAACAGTATTCTCACCTACTACTAAACTATCTTCTTTTTTAATATCAACAGTTGCGTTTTTATCATTCGTAGTAATATCAATATCAATTTTATTAACATCGTATGGAACATTTATTTTATAATCATAAACACCTTTTTCAAGAGAGATTGCTCCACTTGATAATTTAATTTCTTTGATACTTGTATCAGGTCTTTGTTCACGTGTTACAAAGATACTATATTCTTGATCTTTACCTGATTCACTAATAACTCTTATATTAAATGATTTAGTACTTTCATCTAAATCAAAGACTGTATCTGTTGGTAGAATAAGTTTTGCATATTGATTATTAACAGCCGCATCAATCTTAATATCTTTTTGTTTATAACTTACTGTTTCATTATAACTAAAAATATCTGGTTTTAATTCAATATTCTTTCCGTTAAAAACTAATTTCTTTAAGGTTGCATCATCACTTTCATGATGTTTTGTAATCGTAAATGTATACTCACTAGAAAGAGGTGTCTCTAACCCTTCCATCTTCTTTGTTACAGTTAATTTTTTTACTAAAGTTTCACCTTCAATATTAAAGGTATCACCAGAATTAAAACCTGAGGCTGTTGCATCAACATCAATTAAAGTATATTTAATAACAGCTTTATCACTATCAACAGTCGCATTACATTTTAAATTCTCACAATTAATAGGTTCATCATTTACTTTAACATTGGTAATAGCTGTTTCATTAGCAGCTTTAACATTAATATTTAATAAAAGAATCATGCATATTAATAACTTATATATTGTCTTCATAAATCACTCTCTATCTCTTTAATTATATCATTTACTACTTTTTAATTCAACAAAAAAGGACCATAGGTCCTAATTCCAAAACTCATCAAAATTATCGTTTTTATCATTCTCTTCTTTTGGAACGATAACAGCATCTGGAGTTTCTTTTTTCTCTGGTATAGGTTGAGTATAATCATCACTACTATCAGGGAATAATGTCTCCAAGGCATCAGCATTATCTTGTTGAGTCTTTTTATTATTAATAATGTCATCAAGGATGATTTCATCATCTTTAACATCAACTTTATCAGAAGTTTTCTCTTCAAGAGCTTTCTTCTCTTCTTTTTCTTGAGCATCAAGTCTTGCAATCTCTTCATCAATAGATTTAACTAAACTATCCATAAATGAAGAATCTAAGATATCGTCATCAAGTGGTGCTTTTGAATCACTAGGTTTACTATCTTTACTGGATGGTGAATCAAATGGGTTTCTACCAAATGGACTTGAACTAGAACTTCCAAAAGGACTTGAACTAGGTCCACCAAATGGACTAGAGCTAGGTCCTCCAAAAGGACTTGAACTAGGTCCGCCAAATGGACTTCCACCAAAAGGACTACCTCCAAATGGTAAACTTCCCATACCACCCATTCCACCAAGTAAATTGTTTTGTTTTTCTTCTCTATGAGCTTTTACGAAATCACGTACATCAAAGGTACTAACTTCTTTACGAGGTCTTTCAGGAATATCGAAAACTGGAAGTTCAGGATATTTCCTACCCCAATTCATTTTAAACTCAGGAGTTAAATATGTCTTAAATGGTGATAAACGAAGTCTTCTTATAATAACTTCAAACTTCTTCATCTTTTGTAAATCACTTATTGTAACAAGTGGTGTTGATGAAGTCTTATCATCTTTCTTAGATTTTACTTCACCACACATTTTACTAATTTCTTCTAGAGCTTTAAGTTCGGTACTAATAAGGTATACCATATTACCACAGTTACCTTTAATAGTTTCCGCATTTTGTTCTCCATAAACTTCATTTAATTGAGCAAAGTTCTGGATAATTAAAGTAAATCTCATACCACGAGAACGAGCTGCTGTAATCATTGTTGTAACGTCTTTTAATGGTGGCATGTTTGCAAACTCATCTAGCAAGAAATTTGTTCTTATTGGTAACTTACCATTGTTTTGATATGCAACATCAATTAATGTTTCATAAACTTGTTTTACAAAGATTGTTGCAAGTGAATGGTATGTTTTCTTTTCATCTTGAATAATGATGAAAACCGCTGTTTTTTGTCTACCAATATCAGCAATTGAGAAATCACTATGTGATAACATTTCTGATAAGTTAGCACGTGATGCAAATAATTTGATCTTTTCTTTAAATACAGCTAAGATACTACCTTTTGTTTCATTAGGAGACATAATAGTACTTGATGCATTAACATAAGCAGCACTATTAGGATCCTTAGCATTAAAGTATTCTTTTACATATGTACTAGGTCCAAATCTTTCTTCACCTACAGTACTCATTAAACTAATACTATTAATATTAACTTGTTCTTCAGTAGCATCTTCAAATAAACCTAAAGCTAAACCTGAGAAATAACCAGCTGATGTCTTTTCCCAGAATGGGTCAGCATTTTTATTACCTTCATCATATAGAATATTAGCTGCAAGGTCATCCAAAAGCTCACAAGATTTATCTTGATTACCTTCTTTCCATAATTTATATGGAATATTAAGAGGGTTCCATGCATTACCTTGTCCAGGTGAACGGAAGTTTAATACAACTATTTTATATCCTCTTTTTTTAAGCATAGCAGCTTTAGATTGATATATTTCACCTTTAGGGTCAGTTATAACCATTGACTCATTATGCTTAGCAAGTACTTCAACCATTGGGAAAATAATACATTGAGTTTTACCTGATCCAGTAGAACCAATAATTAAGTTATGATATTCTCCATCATCAACCCATAAAGTTTTACCATCATTAATTAATGGAATACCTGCATATTTACTATTAAATTCAGCTGCATTAACAGGCTTTAATTCAGCTTGCATTGTCTTTTTATCAGCCCATTTACTATAACCATCCATTTTCTTTTCTGTTGTAAAACCAAATCCTTTATCAAATTCAAAGAAATAACTTTTACAACTAACTACTAGACCTACTAGTGTTAATAAATAAACTACTAAAGTACCTGGTAGTGCAGATGGTTCTAAGGCTATAAAACTAAGGCCAGCAAAGCCATCACCAGATGATATACTTCTTAAGTTAGACATAATAAGAACAACAACAATAAATAAAAGTAAAGCATATAAACCAAACTTTTGCATATCTTGTTTTTCAAAACGAACTTTTAATTTCATCTTATTCACCTACCTTTAATTATTTTTACAAATAATTAAGTATAATTTTAGAAAAAAGTCTTATAAAAGACTTTTATAATCCACCTCTATCCCCAAATGAATCTAACTCTTCACCAGTAACAATAACATCTATTTGCATACGTTTATTACCACATACAAATAATGCTTGTCCTTGTTGGAAACGTTTAATAACATCTTTTTCATTATCATTTAAATCAACAAGTTTAGCTAAATCTTCAACAGATTGTTTATTAAGTAACATTATCATGTAATATGATGCATTACCAAATATTGCTTTAGCTTGTGTAATTACAGCTTCATTAGTAAAATCACTTGGTTGTTGAGTAATAATAATTGTTCCAGTATTATACTTTCTCGCACGACGTTGTACTTGTTCTAGGAAGTTAGCACCTAGAATATTGTTTCCTGATAATAATACGTGAGCTTCATCAACCATTAATACTGTATCACGTCTTCTATCAAGACATAATCCCCATGCATACTTAAGTACATTAAAGAATAAAGCATTACGTATATTAGTATCAGTATTCATAAGTTCACGAATATTAAATACTATAAAATCAGAATTACTTGGAATTGATGTTTTACCATCAAATAAGTATTTTAATTCTCTTGTAAATGGTCTTAATTTTAATTCAAGACGTTCTAGTACATCACGTTCGTGAGTCTTCTCTGTTGTACCAGTTAATCTGTGACGAACAGTTTCATATACATTACTAAATGTAGGGAAATCTTCACTTGTCATACTAAAGAAATTAGTATCTGGACGAATTCCAAAACGTGCATATGTATCTTGAACAACTTCACTAAATAAAGTTAAGACATCATCTTCTACATCAGGATAATAATAACGCATAAAGGCTTTTAAAGAATTTAAGTTTTGCGTAATTAACGTACTACCTAATCCTTCAAAGGCTTCTTCTTCATCAAAATCCATTACTATTTCTAGTGGGTTAATAAGCCCATATGCTCCACCCTTACCTAAATCAATAGAATCTCCACCATATAATTGGCACATATCATAAAGTTCATTTTCAGGGTCAATAGCAACGATTTGACAATTATTACGAATATGACCTCTCATTAATAATTTAGCAGCAGTACTCTTTCCTGAACCAGTACTACCTAAGATAACCATATTAGCATTATTTCTATTATTTTCTTTACGAATTTTATATAAAAATTGATTAAATAGAATTACACCACCTGATGCATCAACACCTATTAAGTTTGATAAACCAGGATCTTTAATAGAATCAAAGACAAATGGATACATAGCAGCAACTGATATTGATGGAATTGGTGTACCAATTCTTTCTTCAATCTTTTGCTTAGGGAATATTGGTAACATAGATTTGAAAATCGTTTCTTGTTCAAATCTTAATGTCTTAGCCCTTAGTTCCATAGAATCTAAATAATTCTTAACATTTGTTTTACGTAATTCTAATTGTTCTTTAGAATCAGCTGATACAAGTACATGTAATTGAAAATCAAAGATTAAATCTTGATTAGCAACTAATTGTTGAACAAAAGTTTCAATAGATTCGTTATCTTGTCTTATTTGTTCTTGACGAGTACGATCTTTTTCTTCTTCATATCTTGTTCTTAAATCAGCTAATTGTTTATTTAACATTTTTCTAATTACATCAAATGGAATTGGAATATGTTTAATTACTATCTTAACACCTGTCATACTAGTTAACCCTGATAAATAGCCAGGACTAATCATTTGTGGAAATGAAACTACTGTTAAAATAGTACAATATTTATCACTAACAACGAAATCACTAGGATTAAACTGTAAACCCTTTGGTGCTATTTCTGAAGCAAAGATACTCATTGTTTAACCACCACCGTTCTAAAATCAGTTCTAACTCCCCCATTTAAGAAATTATCAAGATTAACTCTTAAATCATCATTTGTTGTTTGACTAGCAGAAAGACCTGCACTTGCAAAACCTTCTACTAAAGTACGAATTCTTTCTTGTACCATTTCTGGTTTCTTTTCTTTGAATAGAATATAGAATTCAATATCAACAATTTGATTGTCAATAAACATTTTAGCTTTAGCAATATCTTGTGATACAATCTTTCTTCTTCTAGGGTCTGTTTGTTGAGTTAATAACAATTCTAGTTGTGATTGATATATTGATATATCAACAGGTTTATCAGCAACTACAAGCCACCATTCAAAATTTAATGTATTATAGCAATTCTTTAAAGCATTAAGGATATTTGCTTGTTGGTTTTGTTCTAGAATAAAGATATTACGAGGTTCTATTTTAACTCCAGAAACCAATTCTCTAGATTTTAAGAAGATCATGCCATCTTTAATACCACGAACATTAACCCAATTCTCTGTATATGGTTTTGATGGTTTTGCTTGCGCATTACCTGTTTGCGGTCTTACGTTTTGTTGACTCATATAAACTACACCAACCTCTCCATTTATAGTTACGTGGATTATTGTAAAAATACCACACATCTCCCAAAAGCACCCTGACATTATGATAGTTAGGAATCGGGAAAACTAAGGCAACAGCCGTTAATCCCGGAAGTGTAGCAAGTACACTAAATACCCAACTAACATCTTTAAACTGGTTTATTATTACTAAGAGAACAATTGTTGTTACTACACCAATAACCGCAATTGCTAAATCTATAGGTTTAAACAAATTGAATATCAATTGTCCTCGCTTAGTATTTGCTGGAATAAAATATTCATTCATCTAATATCACACTCCATTTTTAACTCTTTTTATCGTATTTATCAGCAATCTGTTTAGCAGCAGCTTCGGCACCTTTTTGTTGAGAAGCATATAAGTTTTCTTTTTGTGCCTCTTGACCAGCTTTCTTGTTTAATGCCATCCAATCACCCAACATACCTTCAAGTGCATCACCATGAGCATCAACAATTCCTTTAGAATAACCTTCTTGTTGAGTTTTAACACCATATGAAGAAGAACTATTGTTAATAATGGCTGTCTTAGCCTCTTCAACGATTGTATCAAATCGAGGGTTAGCTTTGTAACCAACAGCTCTTTGATAAGCCTCGTCTCTTTTAGAAGTACTAATAACAAAGGAATCAGCATATCCTTGTAATTCATCTAAAATTCTAGCAGCATCAGATTTAATTTGTGAAGCTTCCATTTCTGCTTTTGAAACAGCGGCATCATATTCTTTGTCATATTCAGCTCTTTTAGCAGCCTTTTCTTCTTCAGTATAACTATGACTGGAAACATCTTCATTATATTTTCTATCAGCTTCTCTTCTAGCATCTTCTCTTTTCTTCGCAACATAGTTTTTCGTAACAGATCCATCACTATCATCAATAGTTGTTTTCAATCTTTCCATTACAGCATTTATTGAGAAATCTCCACCTTGTCCCATTGATGCCATATTAACTTTAATTTGATTACCATTAGAGTCGACACCAATTACAAATTCACCTTTAAGAGGTGAACCATCAGCTTCAATTTTATCTTTCATTCTTTCTAAGTAATCGGTACCAAATTTAACAGTAGCAAATTTAGCACCCATATTACTATGAACGAAATCTAAGGCAGCTTTAGCTTTATCACTGGATTCTTGAGCAGCTTTGATTTCAGCATTAATAGCTTCCAAATCTTGTCTTATACCCATTCTATTTTTAAGAACTTCTTTTTGGTAATTTCTCCAAGATACACCAGCATCTTTACGAGCTTCAAATAAATCGAATGCTCGATCTGAAGCACGACGAGAAGCTTCCATTGTTTCTTTAAATCCTTTACCACTTAAGGCTGAACGAAGTCCTTCTTTATTTGAGAAGAATGAACTTCTGGCACCACTTCTTGCAGTTTCAAAGGCAGCACGTAAACGTTTTCCTTTTTTAAATTTACCAGTTTCAGGATCAATAAAGTTTGCGTCTCCTTTAAGTTTATTAAGTTTATTTCTTGCACCAGCAATTGCATCTCTTCCACCACCAAAGGCAGTTCCAAGTAAACCACCAGCACGTTTAAACATTGGTGAAATCTTATCTGTACCTTTAATTCCTAAAGCATCACATAAGTATTTAGGAGCTTCTTTTCCAAATAATAGTAAACCAATTATTATGAATACTAATACTAATCCTTTAACAAATACTGATTCACCATTCATATGTTTAAGCATTTCGCCAGCGTTGAAATTATTAACAACTTTATCAATTATAAAGATTATGAAATATACAACCGCGATACGAATAAATAAATCCAAGTAAACATCTTTAACTTCTTTTATCCAAGATTCAAATGCACCTTTACCACCTTTGTCAATATAACTAACAATTGGTATTGGGGCCATTATTTCAAGTAAAGCAAATTTAATAGCACGTATTGCGATATCAACAGCCATTGATACAAGAACAAAAATCATTAATCCAGCAACGACTACTGGTAAGATAATTGTATAGTTCCATGAACATGAATCAGTTGCGAAGTAAGCTCCCAAATTTAATAGGTCAAACTTAGTACAACCATCAGTTATTTGTTGTTTAAATGTTTCTAATTTAATTTCTTTACCATGTGAAAAATCCGTTTTATTGGTTTTCGGAGTATAAAAGATTTTCATGACCGTACTGGTCATATTATCAGCTTCTTTAGTTACTCTTTGAACATTCGATTGTCCTTGGGTAGTTCCATAACTATCTCCCATTATAAGCGATGGAATATAAGAAGCTACTTCTGTTTGAGCAGTTCTTGCAAATCTAAACACTTCTGGAACAACAACTAATAATACTATTGCTATTGCCGAATTCTTTAATATTGCGCCTACACCACTACTATTATCACTAAGTTTGTCTGGGTCAACCAAATATTGAATTGTTGATACAGCAATCTTAAAGAACATAATGACGGCTAAAAGCATATATACACGCTTTGAAAAGTCATTAATAACAGATTCGTTAAATATTTCAACATCAGCAAGATATAAAATTATCTTAAAACAATCTCTTACAAGAGTAAAAAAGATGTTATCAACCCATGATAATATGCTATACCAAAACATAACCTTTCTCCTTACGATTTTTCTACATATATATAGTATTATATAATATATAATATACTATAATAAGTATAACACAAAATACTAAATAAAATAAACTTTTTTTAATAAATTACTTGTGTAACATGTATACACTAATACAAATGTGTAAAACTGTCAACCAAATATACAAAAAAAAGAGGAAAATTTACTATTTTCCTCTTGTTCTTACGCCTAAAGCTTCTTCCCAATCTCTTAGATATTCTTCTCTATTAATTTGTCCTTCAGCGAATTTTGTTGTATCTGAGAGAGTAACACTACTATCATAGTTCATTGTCTTTTTATAATAATTTAATACTTTTTTAACACGTTCATAGTCATTAACTGATAGTAAATTTCTAGATGCAGCATTACGAACAGATGTTCTTTGTCCATCATTATTTATATATGTCGTATGACCAACAATATTATAGAATTCTTTGATGCAATCTTCAAATGCTTCTTTATAGAATTTACCAACATTCATAGTAGCTTCACAAATCTTTAATTTATCAACTAAAGCTGTCTTAGCTTCATACGCATCAGCCATACTTCTAACTTCAGCTAAAGTCATTTCATCATCAACACTTAATTGAAGATCGTCTGGATGAACACGTAATTCTTTTTCTATTTTAGCAATTAATCTATTAGCTTTATTATAGTTTTCAATAGTCATTTCAGTAACATCGAATTCTCTTAAATTACGTAATAAAGTTAAAGCCTCACTAGATTTAGCAATAGATTCACCTACTGGTTCAACTGGAGCTGGTTTTCTTCCACCATCACCTTTTTCACCCTTACCTTTTGTAGGGTCATCGTCAGAACCTGATCCAGATCCATGGTCTTCACCACTTCCTGATCCACCTGATCCTTCTTTACCACCAGATCCTTCTCCACCTTTTCCTTTTTCTCCAGTTTTTTCTTCTTCTGGCATGAAAGGTTTTATAAAGGTATCATAATTACCTAAAGACTTAGCTAAATCAACTAATTTAGCAGCAAAAGCAAGTTGGAATTCCTTTGCTTCTTTTGATTTGAAAGTTTCTTCATTATCAAGTAAAGCCATCATATTAGCATATTCTTCATCGTTAGTATTAGTCATTATTTTTCTTGCTAGTTTAAGATACAATGAAGTTACATCAAAAATTTCTTTGTTTTCTGGAGTAATATGAGCACTAATATTTAATCCATCTTTTTCTAATTTATCAATATCTTCAACAGTTTTTAATGTAGCATTCTTAACATATTCAGCATATTTATATACTAAATCAGCTTTTGTTGCTTCTTTTTCTTTCTCTTTTTCCTTTTCTTTCTCTTTTTCTTTTTCTTTGTCATCGTCCTTTTCAGGATCATCTTTAGCTACTGGAGCGATTTCAGTCCCCTTAAACTCTTTAAATTCTTTAAGAGTATTTAATGATTCAAACATCTTACCTGCTGTTTTTCTTTGTTCTCTATTATAAGCAATTGTAGCAAATAATCCTTTTGATTCACTTTGGGTTGGATAAAGCGTATCATATGTTACTTTTTTACCACCCTTACTTGCTTCGTTTATTCCCATTTTTCTAGCGCCTGCAGCAATCATATGGCCTACAGATCTAACTAGTAAGCCTCCTCCAAGCCATGCAAGTGGTCCAGCAAGAGCTCCTGCTACTGCTCCCAATCCAATCGCTGGAAGTATAGGAATAGCAGCCCAAGGAAGAATAGCTAATCCTGTCTTTATAAGTCCTGTTCTTACAGGATGTTCATAATTCTTTTTTACACTTCTATTATGAAGAGTAGTTAAAGTATTTCTTATAACATTTTTTAAGTTATATTTACAATAACTATCTTTATAATTAAATTTATCTTCTACTTCTTTTAAATTTTTATAAGCTGCCTCTTGTTGCGCTGGTGTTTTTGTTGATCCAACCTCTATCGTCTCTTGAAAAGCTCTTGTTGCTTCCATTAATTCTTTTATAGAATTTTGTTTGGTAGTTGCACGCTCTCTTTTTTTAGCTCTACTAAAGAACTTGTCTTCAGCATTTATATCTTTTTCAAGCCTAGCAGCTTCTTTTTCTAGTTCACGATAATTATCTGCTAACTCTTTTCTTAATCTATTTAGTTTAGTTTCGTCCATAAACACTCTCCCACATCTATTTTTAATATAACATTATTAAATTTGACAGTCAATTATTTAGTGGAAATCCCCCTTCTTTTATTGCTTATTATACTACAAAAAGTGTCAAATGTAAACAAAAAGATAGGTTATTTACCTATCCATGTTCTAATATCTCCAAATGTTACTAAGGCTACTAAGCCTAACAATAATATAAAACCAATATTATTTATCATATTTTCTACTTCAGGTTTGATTGGTCTACCAATTATCTTTTCAATACCTAAGAATAAGATTCTTCCTCCATCAAAGGCAGGGAATGGTATTAAATTGATAAAGCCAACATTTAGTGAAAGTAAGGCAAGTAGATATACTAAATTAACAAAACCATTAGACTTTGTATCGTTAACAGTACGTAATATTCCTACTGGTCCTGATAAATTATTAACCCCAATACTTCCTCTAAATAATTCTTTTATAGTCATAAACATTTGTTTAATTAAAGATCCTGTTTTAGTAAAAGCATATTTAATAGATGCAAAGAATCCATGCGAAACTCTATCATCAAAACCAATACCTACAGTATAACCTTTTTCTTCTGCTTCCTTAGCATCAAGTGGTGCAATAACTGTCTTTATTTCTTCTTTATCTCTTTTTACCGTTACTTCAAATGAATATTTTTGAGACTTAGTTTCTTCTTTTACTTCAACATTACCTAATTCATTAATATCATTTTTACGATCTTCAGCCACCTTATTAGTAGCAATTGTTAAATATAATTGTAAGTCATCTAAGTTAGAGATTTTATTGCCATCAATATTTATAATGTAATCTCCTTCTTTGATACCTGCAACATATGCTGGTGAATTATCAGCTACAGTAGAAACGATATTTGTATTACTAGGACAACCAACAAATAATCCTAAGAAGAATAATACAACAATAGCTAAAATAAAGTTATTTCCAGCTCCAAAAAACATTATTAATAATCTTTGCCAAGCAGGTTTTGATTGCAATAATCTCTTTTTAGGAATATTTTTATCTTCTTCTGCACCCTCACCTGCTAGTTGAACATAACCACCTATTGGAATTGCTCTTATACAATATTCAGTTTCTCCATTTTTAGATTTTTTACCAAATAATTTAGGTCCCATACCAATAGAGAATTCATATACATAAACACCAAATAATTTAGCAAAAAAGAAATGTCCAAATTCATGAACTAATACAATTATTCCTAATATTAGTACAAAATATAAAATTGATAATAACATATTGCCTCCTAAATAATATTTATCATAACAATATATGCGCTCATAATAAATAAAATACTGTCAAGTCTATCAAGTACACCACCATGACCAGGTATTAAATTACTAAAATCTTTAACCCCATAATGTCTTTTTATACTTGAAAAATATAAATCTCCTATTTGCCCAACAATTGTTAATAAAAAGGTTTCTACAACAATTGTTAATGTTATTTCTCTACCAATAAGAATTAAGAAAACAACTGGTAAAATAGTACCAAAGATACTACCTCCAATACTTCCTTCTACTGTTTTGTTAGGTGATATTTTAGTAAGTTTATGTTTACCAAATAACTTTCCACAAAATAATGCAAAAGTATCAGTCATTGTACTAATTAAGAATAAATAAATTACTTCATACATTCCAATATATCTAATATCTACAAAGTTTTTAAACATAAAACCTATAACAATAGTACATATTAATATCCATAAACTATCTTTATAACTAAACTTAGTAATATCATTATTAATAATCATTAATGAACTATAAAGAAGAAATAATCCTATCATAATATAGTAATTAAAAGGATTAAAGTCTTTAATTACATATGAACTTATAATAAGAAAAATACATACTAAATAACTAAGTACTTTAAATACAATAGGTACTTTTTCTAATCTCATTAATTCCCACATACCCATAACTGCAAGTATTGTAGTCATAACTAAATAAGGTATTTCACCAATTATTAATAATGGTATAAATAAGGCTATCATAACTATAGCACTAATAATTCTCGTTTTCATAATCAATCCTTCACAATCTATAAATTATATTCCAATTTACTCTTTTTAGCAACTCATTGGTATTTGAGCTAATCTTAGTAATAATTGAATAATCATTGGTGATAATCCAAGTATTACCATAGCAACAGCTCTTTTTAAAGTCTTTTCATTAGCTTTCTTAGGAGATGCATCTTCACTTGTTACAACCTTAGCATACTCTAGTGTTGTCATAACTAAAAAGATTACTAAAGCGACTACAATTAAAGGCATCTTAACATATGTTTCAATTAAATCACTAAGTCCTGTTAAAGCTCCACAACTATTACCATCTTGAAAATCTTGTATAACCGAACTAACAGTTGCTGTTCCACCACCAGAACTAGATCCATTTGTCCTTAATTCTAAAACTCCATAAAGTGTTGCATTACTATCTGTAAAATAATATGAATTCAATTTACAGAAACGATTACTATTACATGCATAATAAACTTTTAAAGGACACGAACTATTGTTAGTTAAACTTGATAGTGTTCCAATTTGATTAGTAGTACCTGGAGCAATATAAACCCCTCCAGATAATTGTACACTAGGATATCTATCTGTATCCGTAACGGTGATTATTAAGCCAATATTATTTTTATCAACTTTATATTCACAGTTTAAAGCTTTAACATTTATACATATAAAAAATAAAATTATAAGAAAAATTATCTTATTCTTCATAAAGCCACCTATTAATATAATATCATACTTTAATAAAAAAATAACTATTAAAATTAATAGTTACTTTTTAAATAAACTTCTAAATATATCTATGTAATTATCTACAAATATTATTTTTAATTTATCTTTATATTCACCATCAAAATCGATTGTATCATTCTTATTATCATATGGTAAATATAAGGTATCTATATTATTAGATAACGCTACTGTAAGTTTTTCTTTTAGTCCACCTACACGTAATATTTTACCAGATAATGTAATCTCTCCCGTCATTGATATGTTCTTAGGAATCTTAACTCCTTTAATTAAACTAAGAAGTGATGTAACAATATTAATACCTGCTGAAGGCCCATCCTTTTTTAATGTCAAATTAGGGAAATTAAGATAAAAATCATTATTTTTAAATAGATCAAAATCAATATTAAAATCTTTACAATGACTCTTTAAATAAATTAAAGCAAGATCCATTGAACTTTTTACCATTTCACCTAAAGATGATGATCCCGTTATCATTCCGCTTCCAGGGTACATCGCAGACTCTACCTTAACAAGTTGACCACCTAAAGGATTATAAGAAAGTCCATTAACCATACCTATTCCATTATCATAATTCTCTTCTTGTGGATATTTGATTGGACCTAAGTATTTAACAATATCATTAACATCAATGATTTCATCATTTAACATCTTATTATAAATAAATTTTCTAAATAACTTTCTTATTAATCTTTCTAGTTCACGTACACCACTCTCTCTTGTGTAATTATTAATTATTTTAATAATTGTTCCATGATGTAAATTAAATTCATCTAAAGGTACATCATATTCATGAGATAGATTTGGTAATATATGATTCTCTGTTATGTTTACTTTTTCAAGTAAGGTATAACTAGTAAGTTCAATAATTTCTAATCTGTCTTTTAGTTCATTAGGGATTTTATCTATATAGTTTGCCGTTAAGATAAATAAAACTTTAGATAAATCAAACTCTTCTTCTACAAAGTGATCGATAAACTTATCATTTTGTTCTTTATCAAGTACTTCTAGTAAACTGGAGGCTGGATCACCTTTAATATCCTTAGTCATTTTATCAATTTCATCGATAATAAAAACAGGATTGTTAACTCCAACTTTTCTAAGACCTGTAATAATCTTACCTGGAGCAGCACCTACATAAGCACGTCTATGTCCTGTTATTTCAGCTTCATCATTTATTCCACCAACGGATATTTTTACACATTTTCTTTTTAAAGCTAAACTTATAGCTTTAGCAAGTGATGTTTTACCTACACCAGGTGGACCAACTAAGCAAATAATTGGACTATTCTTACTCTTTGTATATTTCTTTGTTGCAATATACTCAATAACACGCTCTTTTGCACTATCAAGTCCATAATGGCTGTTCTCTAAGATTTCTTTAATACTTTTGATATTAGTATTATCTTTAGTACTTGTATTCCAAGGTAAAGACAATAATGTATCTAAATAATTTCTTAAAATACCAACTTCTGGAGAATTAGCATTACAAAGTTTATAACGATTAATTTCTTCTTCAATTCGCTTTTTAATATTCTTTGGAGCATCTAGATTCTTAAGTCTTGTCTCTAATCTATCAACATCAGGATTTTCTGATACTCCAAGTTCTTCATTAATTATTCTTAATTTTTCTTTTAAAATAAACTCTTTTTGATTTTGTTCTAAGTTTATCTCTACTCTTTCATCTAAACTAGTTTCATATTCAAGTAGTGATAATTCATAATGAAGATCATCTACTAACATCGTTGCTCTATTAAGAGGTACTGTTTCATTTAAATATTTAAGATGTCGATCATAAGCTAGTGGCATAAATGATACCATAACATCGGTTAATGTATCAATATCATTTATTTCATCAATTTGTGATACAACACTATTACCTAAACTTCTCTTGTTATCTAAATATTCAACAAATAAATTTTTTAATACTCTTGAGTTAGCTAACTCTTCTGTAGGTATTATTTTTTCACTTTCAATATTTGTAATATTAACATCATAAATATCATTATCTACATGATAATTATGAGCTGTTGCCCTGCTTATACCTTTAAGAGATACTCTCATTAAACCATTAGGCATATCAATCTTAAATTTAATTTGAGCAACAACACCTAGTGGTGGAAACTTTTGGGTTTTAATAACATCTTCTTTAGCACATATTATATATATATAATTGTTATAATAATTCTCGGCTAAAGATATAATTTTCTTATCTAAAGAATTATCTATTTCGATTTTAATTTCGGCATGAGGGAACAATACTACATCATGTAATACCAAGACAGGTAAATTAGTTTTTAACATAATATCACTCCCTTCGTTACAAGAGGTTATTATAGGGGTCAATATTATAAAAAACAATTAATTTACATCATAATTTACAAAGAAAAAATTAAGGTTTTTTTTATTACTATTTTTGACAAAAAATACTTGATTTTCCTTAGTCTTTTTTGCTATAATTAATTAGTCCTAAATGGAGTCATAGCCAAGTGGTAAGGCATGGGTCTGCAACACCCTGAGCGTTGGTTCAAATCCGACTGGCTCCTCCATAAGTAATTAATATCAACTTTAACTAGTTGATATTTTTTTATACAAAAAAAGATGAAGTTTTCTTCATCTTTTTAAATACCATTATTTACTTTTAACAGTTTTTGGTCTTTGAAGACGATAATCACTACCATCTTCCATAGTAAAATCAAAATGTCTATCAAATGTTCTATTGATTTTTTCAAGATCATATTCTTCACGATGAAAATCAAATGGGAATCTAAAGAAATACATTTCATATTCTTTAATATTTTTAGCTTCTTCATCAGATAAGAATCTTATAGATAATTCCTCAGGTTCATTTTCGCCATATTCCCATACATCTTCAAACTTGGCACCTTCATATTGATGCCACATATTCATAATGGCAACTGGTTTATTACCATTAACAATAGCAAATTGAAGTGGGATTTGATGACCTGAATATCCTTCAGGTTTCTTTGTAGAACCATAACATTTTATTCTTGCTTCTTCAAAACTATATTTACCAGCAAGTTTAGCTTCCATTCTTAAAATACCACGATGGAAAGTATCGCGTCCTAATTCACTTTCATCTTTGCATTTATAACGATAGTCTTCAAAATAAACCATTTCTTCAAGTGGTGCAACCCCTTCAAAACGATTGGCATTTTCAAAGCCTTTACTTGAAAGACCATATACCGTATAATTACCTATTCCTTTAGCATCCTCATCATTTTGACACGCTTCATAATAGTATTCTTCATCATGACATGGTTCACCATAACCATGAATTTTATAGCGTAGATATCCGCTATCTTTTGTACAATCAGGATTAGGTATTCCAATAATAGCAACTGGTCCTATTTCTTTACAAAAACCAAAACTAGCATTATAACCGGTCATTTCATTTAACTTAACAACTTCATCATAAGAGTATTGACCTTTAAATAAATAATTATTCTCCCATAAACTATCCGTATTAATAAAAAAATACTTGTTCCCAATTTTTTCAAAATTATGTTCACGATTTGGTTCAACATAATCAAGAAACTTTTTAAATATTGTCATTTTTAATTTACCAAACATAAATTCCTCCAAAAAAACGAGATTTATTATAACATATTTTTTCTATCATTCAACTATATATTGTAAAATAAAGGGTTTTATGGTATAATATGCCATTGATTTAGGGGTTATTATGAAAAATTATTTTGAACAAGCTGTAAATGATATTAAAAAAAGATACGAAGGTTATCTTAAAGACCGTGATGACTGTATGAATAAAGCTTATATTATTAATGAAAATACAGCTGAAAACACTGTTCCTACTTTTGCTGGCGGAACAATGATAACTAGTTTTATATTAAACATGCTTATAATTGCTAGTACAGGAACTGCTACAATATCATTTACTGAAGGCGTTAATTACTTATTACCTTTATTTAGTAACATTTCAGCCGATTTCTTTCCTTTTATCGTTACAGGGTTATCACTTTTAGGTGGTAAATTATTCTCTCATTTGCCTGAAATATTTACCCATAATAAAGCTAAATTTAAAAAGATATCAAAAGCTAAGAAAGAAAAAGAAAAAGTTCAAGAAATACTTGATTATGAAATCCAAGCTATTAAAGATACATATCGTTTTAAACTAATGACTGAAATTATTGATACATTATATAAAGATAAAGAAGATTTTGAAGGCTTAGAAAAGAAATACAATATTACGAATAACAATACTCCACAAACTTACGAAGAAACAATAACTAATATTGAAAACTTACAAAAAGAATTAGAAGAAAAATACAAAGAACTTGATGTTATCGCAACTAAAAAAGCCTTACATAATCGTTTTTATGAATTTAGAATAGCTAGTAATCGTCATGATAAAAGATTTAGAAATGTCATATTGTGTAGTATATGCCTTTTTATGTTCTTAGGTTTCCCATATATTAC
>JAEEGL015705237.1_pt1 | contig 21149 bp, 21 predicted proteins | sample 9134231 | NCBI WGS metagenome assembly JAEEGL01 (sample SAMN16246548, study PRJNA631951) | gut metagenome | biome: gut microbiome; feature: rumen; material: fiber-attached | host: Bos | place: Iran: Karaj | collected 2018-10 | reverse complement strand
CGACCCCCAGCACGTCAAAGGTGTTCGTAATGTCGTTGATGACCTTGGCGTCGGTATCGATGACCGAAATATCATGTTTTTCCCTGCTCAGCTGCTCTACGATCGTCTGACCGACCTTCCCGCATCCTACCACGATTATTCTCATAACATTCTCTCCAAAGCCGGGCGCGGACGCCCTTCCACTGAAACGGTTATCCCAGCGTTAGTTAAGGAAGCCGCTTCAGCGGCTTCAAAGCTGGCTGTGAGCCAGCTTTAGACCTCAAACGTCAGGTCCCCGTACGTCGGGAACGGCCACATCCGTTTATCTACCAGTTTCTCCAGTTCATCACACGGTTTCCTGAGCGCGCGCATGGTCGGCTTGATGGTGTCCTGGCAGTAGAAAGCGCGTTCTCTGGCGGAAGCGATCGTTTCTCCGTACGCGCACTCTTCCGTCAGTTTCTCCAGAGCGCTCTGCGCTTCCTCGATATGCGCGGCGACCTGCTCAAGCCGCCTGGTCTCGGTATCTACCACAACGCCTGCTTCGCGAAGCGCGATGACTGTTCCTGCCAGTTCTTTCTCGTACTGCATGCAGCCTGGAATGATCTCGCGGCCGGCCATATCGATCATGGTCCTGGCTTCCACCTGCGCGGTATTGGCATAGGTCTCGTACTGGATCTCCTGCCGGGATTCCAGTTCCTGTCTGTTGAAGATCCCGAACCGCTCGTACAGGGCCACCGTCGCGTCCGCCGTCAGCGCCGATGCCGCCTCCGCCATGGTATGGACCATCGGGAGTCCGCGTCTTTTCGCTTCTTCGATCCATTCCGGCGCGTAACCGTTTCCGTTGAAAACGATCCTCTGGTGGTCCGTCATGTATTCTTTAATGATCGCGAGCGCTTCGGCCTCCGCGTCCTCAGCTTTTTCCATACGGTCCGCCGCGACCGCGAACGCTTCGGCGGCGATCGTATTCATAACGGTCATCGGGTCTCCGATGGAATCCGAAGCCCCGACCATACGGAACTCGAATTTATTCGTCGTGAAAGCCAGCGGGGACGTCCGGTTCCTGTCCGTTGCGTCCTTGTCGATATCCTGCAGCGCATGGACGTGGGTCTTCAGGATGCTCCGGCCCAGATGGTGGCTTGCGGTGCCCGTCGCGATCAGCTGTTCCATAACGTCCTGGAGCTGCGCGCCGAGGAAGACGGAAATAACGGCCGGCGGCGCTTCGTAGCCGCCGAGACGGTAATCGTTGCCGGGATCCGCCACGCTCTCCCTGAGGAGGTCCGCATGCTCGTCCACCGCCTTCAGGATACAGGCCAGGATCAGCAGGAACTGCGTATTCTCTTCCGGTTTTTCACCGGGATCCGTCAGGTTTTCCCCGGTGTCGGTCAGAAGCGACCAGTTATTATGTTTACCGGATCCGTTGATCCCTTCATACGGTTTTTCATGCAGCAGGCAGCGCAGATCATGGTGGATCGCGACGCGCTTCATGGTCTCCATGACCAGCTGGTTGTGATCGAGCGCGATATTGGCGTTTTCATAGATCGGGGCCAGTTCATGCTGTCCCGGCGCCACTTCGTTGTGCTGGGTCTTGGCCGGCACGCCGAGTTTCCACAGTTCTTTGTTCAGGTCTTTCATGAAGGCGCCGACCCGTTCCCTGATGACCCCGAAATAATGGTCGTCCAGCGACTGCCCCTTCGGGGCCGGGGCGCCGAACAGCGTATGGCCGCAGAATTTCAGGTCGGAACGGTGCATGTAATGGCGCTGGTCCACCAGGAAATACTCCTGTTCCACCCCGACCTGCGGCGTCACCTTTTTCACGTCGGTCTTCCCGAGAAGCGCAAGCATCCGCCTGGTCTCCCGGTCGATGACTTCCATGGAGCGCAGAAGCGGCGCTTTTTTATCCAGCGCTTCCCCCGTATAGGAATAAAATGCCGTCGGGATGCAGAGCACCTTGCCGGTGCTGGATTCCTTCAGGAATGCAGGGGAAGTAAGGTCCCAGGCAGTGTAGCCCCTGGCTTCGAAAGTGGACCGGATCCCGCCGGACGGGAAAGAAGACGCGTCCGGTTCGCTGCGCATAAGGTCGTTCCTCGAAAAACCGACCAGTGATTTACGGTTTTTTCCGGAAAGCTTGATAAACGCGTCATGCTTCTCGGCCGTCGTCCCGTTTAACGGCTGGAACCAGTGGGAATAATGCGTCGCCCCGTTCTCGAGCGCCCATTCTTTCATGACGTTCGCCACTTCCCCGGCCGTTTCCTTGCCGAGGGCTCCGCCTTCTTCGATGACGCGGCTGACAGCGCTGAACGCTTCTTCCGACAGACGCTCCTTCATCTTTTCCAGACTGAAGACGTTCTGCCCGAAAATGGCTTCGATATCGATCCGTTCTTCCTCATTCAGCCTGTTCTGCAGTTTTCCGTCCATCCTTAAAAATTCCTTTCCAGATCACTATAAAACCATCAATCCGGCGCTTACGCCGTCATTCATCTTCCTCTTTCGCGCTCCTGAGGATATCCCCTTCTTCCGGCATCGGGTCCATCGCCAGAAACAGGCGCTGGCCGGGATGCGGCGCGCTTTCCATCACTGTGCCCTCTTCGTCCGCGATCTCCCTCACCCTCGTCAGGATATTCCGGCCGTCAGGCTTCATGATCTCCATCGTGCTGCCCGTCAGGAACTTGTTTTTCTGTTCGATGACGGCCCGCGGGATCCCGTCTTTTTCCGTCACGGCGCCTACCGTTCCGTAATAGACTGCCCCGACTTCATAGGTGTTGCTGTCATAGATCATGGACGTTTCATCCGGGCGGCCGAAATAAAATCCTTCCGTGAACTTCCGGCTGGTGCACCGTCCGATCTCTTCGACGTAATGCGGGAGATTCCTTTTATACAGTTCCGGGTCGGCCAGATAATCATCGATGGCCTGTCTGTAGGTCCTGGCCGTGACCGCCGCGTACAGGGCCGTCTTCATGCGGCCTTCGATCTTGAAGCTGTCGACGCCGGCCCCGATAAGCTCCGGAATGTGCCCGATCATGCACAGATCCCGGGAATTAAAAATATAGGTTCCGCGTTCATTCTCTTCCACCGGCAGATATTCTCCCGGCCGCGTCTCTTCCATCACAGAATACCGCCACCTGCAGGGATGGGTACAGGCGCCCCGGTTGGCGTCGCGCCCGGTAAAGTAAGACGAAAGAAGGCATCTTCCCGAATAGGATATGCACATCGCGCCGTGGACGAACGCCTCGATCTCAAGATCTTCGGGTACATTTTCCCGGATCTTCCGGATCTCTTCCATCGAAAGCTCCCGGGCGCAGACGACGCGTTTCGCGCCCTGCGCGTACCAGAAGCGGAACGTGCCGCTGTTTGTATTATTGGCCTGCGTCGAAACATGGACGGGGACCGACGGGCAGTATTCCCGGGCGAGCAGGAACATGCCGGGATCCGCGACGATCACGGCATCCGGCCTGATCTCTTCCAGAAACCGGAAATAATCCGCCGCTTCTTTAAGGTCTTCGTCGTGCGCCAGGATATTGGCCGTGACGTGGACCCGGGCGCCGTGTTCATGCGCGAAGGCGATGCCCTGCGCCATATCCTCCGGAGAAAAGTTTTTTGCCTTTGCCCGGAGCCCGAACGCCTCTCCGCCGATATAGACCGCGTCCGCCCCGTAGCGGACCGCCGTTTTCAGAACCGGCAGCGAACCTGCCGGACAAAGCAGTTCCGGTCTCTTCAACCTCTACTCCTTTTAGAGCCTTACGCTGACGGCGTTGCCGTCCTGCGTGCCCGCAAAATACGTCCTCCATTCCGGGGAGCGGGCGAGCGTTTCCAGATACTCCCGCATGCGCCTGTGGATGGTCCGGTTCCGCCGTTCCACAAGATACCGGGAATCCAGCACTTCTCCGTCCCGGAGAATATTGTCGGAGATCATCAGGCCGCCGGTCCTCACCAGCTTCTCCGCGTACGGAAGGAGCGGCAGATACTGCCCCTTGGCCGCGTCCATAAACAGCAGGTCAAACTGTTCCCCCGCCGCGCAAAGCGCTTCCATTACCGCAAGCGCGTCGTCCTCGATCAGCCGGATCCTGCGCCTTTCTTCTTTTTCCGCGTATCCGGCGAAGTTTGCCCTCGCTTCTTCCGCGCGCGCCGGGTCTATCTCCACCGTCGTGATCTGCGCTTTTTTGGCAGCTTCGGCCATCAGCAGGGCTGAAAACCCGATGCCGCTGCCGATCTCCAGAATTGACTGCGGTTTTGCAAGCGTCAGGAAAAACCACAGAAGGCCCTGGGTCGAACGGCGGATCACCGGGACGTTTTCCCGGACGGCCCTTTCTTCCAGTTCCACAAGGAACGGGGGATTTTCGGGCATCAGCAGGTCAAAGAAGGTCTGCATCCGCTGCGCCGCTTCTTCAAACCGGAATTCTTCCGGCAGATCTCTTCCGGCGCCGCCAGGGGAAATATCCCTGATACCGTCCGCGGCGGGATCCGTGATCACGGCTCCGCGTTCCCCGACATGACGGCCAGCATTTCATCCGGCGTCATCTCCGAAGACAGCGTATACGTACCGGGCCGGATCTCTCCGTGGTAGCCGGAAAACTGCTCCTGGAGACGGAAAAGCTCCGCATCCCCGATCAGCTCGTTTTTCTTGAGCTGGTTCGCGATCTGGCGGACGGACATATTTTCCGTCACCTCGATCTCCGCTTCTTTCCCGGTACCTTCTTCCGCAAGCGCTGACTGGGCGAAAATGCTGTATCCGATGTTGTAGAAGCGTTTCGCGAAACTGATCACCACCATAATGCAGAGGATCAGCACCACATACTTCAGGATCGTCATCAGAATATCCAGTATCGACTGCCGGTTGTTCACAATACCTCCTTACGCCGAAACGACCGTCTCTCAGATCTCCAGCATGGTCGTCAGGATCATCGGCCTGCGGCGGACTTTCCGCCAGAAATATTCACTGACCGTTTCCCTGATCAGGGAATTCAGCCGCGCCTGGTCCGTATTTCCGCCGTCCAGGCAGCGCCAGACCGCGTCGTAGACGAGATTGGCCGCTTCTTCGATCAGTTCTTCCGATTCTTCCAGCTTCTGGTATACCACACCGCGCGTTGTGATCTCCGGTCCGGAGACAAGCTGGGCGTTCGCGCTGTCGATCACATAGCTGACAGCGACCAGGCCTTCTTCCGCCAGGCGCTGCCTGTCCCGCAGGACCGACGTCCCGACGTCGCCGACGCCGGTGCCGTCCACCATGATGTCGCCGACCTGGACCTTTCCGGTCACCTCGGCCGAATCCTCCCGCAGTTCCAGCACGTCGCCGGAATGCAGGATAAAGATATTCTCTTTCGGGATCCCAAGATCCTGCGCGATCTTTGCCTGCGCGCAGAGATGCCGGTATTCGCCGTGCACCGGGACCGCGAATCTGGGATGCACAAGAGAGTATATGAGTTTGACTTCCTCCTGGCAGGGATGCCCCGATACATGGACGTCCTGGAAGATCACTTCCGCGCCTTTTTCCATCAGTTTATTGATAACGCCGGAAATAGCCACCTCGTTCCCGGGGATCGGATGGGATGAAAAAATGATCGTATCGCCCGGTTTGATGGTCACTTTCCGGTGCGTATCGTCGGCCATCCTGGACAGCGCCGCCATGCTTTCGCCCTGACTTCCCGTCGTAATGATGGTCAGTTTTTTATCTGATACGTTTTTCGCCTGGTTGGCGTCCACCAGCGTGTTTTCCGGTACGCTTAACCGCCCCAGTTCCGACGCGATCTCGATCGTCGTCACCATGCTCCGGCCTTCGATCGCTACCTTCCGGCCGTATTTGTAGGCGGAATTGATGATCTGCTGGACCCGATCCACGTTGGAAGCGAACGTCGCGATGATGATCCGCCCTTCCCGGTGGTCCTGGAAGATCCGGTCAATGGTCAGGCCGACCGTTTTTTCCGACGGCGTATATCCGGGACGGAGCGAGTTGGTGGAGTCGCATAAAAGCGCGAGCACACCTTTTTTCCCCAGTTCGGCGAACCGCTGAAGATCGATGGCATCCCCGAAGACCGGCGTATAATCGACTTTGAAGTCTCCCGTATGGATGATGGTCCCGATCGGCGAATGGATCGCCAGCGCCGCCGCGTCAACTATGCTGTGATTGGTCCGGATAAACTCGACCTTGAAATCGCCCAGCGTCACGGTCTGCCCGAATTTGACCACCTTCCGCCGGACCGTCTTGAGCATTTCGTGCTCCTTGAGTTTGTACTCGATCAGGCCCATCGTCAGTTTGGTGGCATACACCGGGACGTTGATCCGGTTCAGGATATAGGGAAGCGCCCCGATGTGATCCTCGTGGCCGTGCGTGATGACAAATCCTTTTACCTTATCAATATTTTCCTCAAGATAGGTGACGTCCGGGATCACCAGGTCGATCCCGTACATATCGTCGCCCGGGAACGACAGCCCGCAGTCCACCACAACAATACTGTCTTCATATTCGAAGGCAGTAATATTCATGCCGATCTGCTCCAGGCCGCCGAGAGGAATGACTTTGACGCCCGGCTGCGCGACCTGCAGTTCATGTTTATTTTTGCTGCTCAAATGTATAATTTCCTTCCGTGTTATTATTCTTCTTCCAGCTCGATGCCCAGCTCGTCCAGCGTATCCTTAAAGAGCTCGCAGACGGCGGACAGCTCGTTGTCGTCTTCCACGAACCGGTAAACGCTTTCCGCGTCTTCCGGGGAAGACAGGTCTTTCATGATATACGCGGCGCCTTCCAGGATCCCGTCGTCCCCGTCCTGTTCTTCCACCGGTTCGTCGGTCACGAGAAGATAATTGACGCCGCCCAGTTTCGCTTCGTCCAGAATATAAAAGGATACCGCTTCTTCCTGATCGTCCGGGATAAAAGTGATCTTATCCGTCATTTTTACTGGTTCCCCCTTGTCTCTCGGCCTTTTTCAGGCACACACCGGTCCGCAGGATCATTCAGGAGATCCGAAGGATCCTTGTGATTCTCCAGATATTCCCGCAGGATAAATACTGCGGCGAGCATATCCACGTATTTTTTATAGTCCATGGAAGAAATACCCATTTCCGCCATGGCCTCTTCCGCTTCCACCGTCGTCAGGCGCTCGTCGATATAGCGGATGGGCAGGTTCGTCCGGAGCCTGACCTTTTCCCCGAATTCGCGGGTCAGCCTGACCCGTTCCCCCTCCGTCTCATCCATATTTAACGGCAGGCCAATCACAATAAGACGAACGTCGTTCGCCTTACATAATTCATCGATCCTGGACAGCGTCCTGCGCAGATGGTTCTCTTCTTTGCGCCGGATGATCTCCAGCGGCTGCGCCGTCAGAAGCAGTTCGTCCGACAGGGCTGTGCCGACGGTTCTGGATCCGAAATCCAGTCCCAGGATCCTCATTGATTTTTGAAGTTGGTCTTAATGTAGCTCTCCAGGATCTCCTCTACCAGCTCATCCCGCTCCACCTTCATGATCAGGCTTCTCGCGCCCATATGATTGGTGATGTACGTGGGATCTCCGGACATGATGTAGCCGACAATCTGGTTGACCGGATCATACCCTTTCTTGGAAAGTGCTTCATACACGACGGAGAGCACCTTTTTCACACCGCTCTCCTGATCGGGCTCCACTTTGAAATACTGTGTATTCCCAAGATCATCGTCGCCGAACCTGTTTTCCATATCCTTCTCCATTCCGGAACGCTCCACATATCGGAAGATCCCCGGACGCCTCTCCGGTTTTCCTCCAGCGGACTAAAACTGCGGCGTTCCCGCACAGCAAGCCGCCTGTATCATTTCATACTATCACAAATATCCCTTTTTCTGCTACTGTACCGCGTCCTGTGCCGCATCCGGCAGGTTCCGGCCTTCGCCTGCCCCGTCCGGCGCAAACAGCAGTTCCGCCCTGCCGGGGATGGCCCCGGAAAACGTCCCGCCCAGGCATAGTCCTGCGGCAAATGGCTTTCTTTCCGCCGTTTCCGGCACCAGGCCTTCCAGATACCGCATGGTATGGCCGCGCCAGAAAGGGCGTCCGGCCAGCGTCAGCTTTTCTTCCAGGAGCAGCTCGTCCCGCTGCCCGAGGAACTGTTCCCGGTAGGCCTGCGCCTGTTTCTTCGTGATCGCGATCAGCTTCCGGACCCGTTCCGCTTTTTCCCGCTCCGTCAGCTGTCCCGGCATACTGTCCGCAGCGGTCCCGGCCCGCCTTGAATATTTGAACACATGGATCTCGTAAAAGCCGATCTCTTCCGCGAAACGGCAGGTCTGTTCAAAATCCTCTTCCGTCTCGCCGGGGAAGCCCGCGATGATATCGGCGGTCAGCGCCGGGCGGTCAAAGAATTCCCGGAGCCGTTCGACGCTTTCCTTAAACTGCGCCGTCGTATAGCGGCGGTTCATGGCTTTTAACGTCCTGTCGCACCCGCTCTGGAGCGAAAGGTGGAAATGCGGGCACAGCGCCGGGATCCTGCTTCCTTCCCGGATGAACCGGTCCGTCACGATCCGGGGCTCCAGCGATCCCAGGCGGATCCTTCCGATCCCGTCGATCAGGGAGATCCTCCGGATCAGGGATAACAGCGCCTCGTCCGGCTCTTCTCCCCGGTCCGTCCCGTACGCGCTCAGGTAAATGCCGGAAAGCACCACCTCTTTCACGCCCTGGGAAGCCAGTCCCCTGATTTCGCGGAGCGTGTCTTCTTCCGGCCGGCTGGTGATCTTTCCCCTGGCAAAGGGAATGATGCAGTAACTGCAGAACTGGTCGCAGCCGTCCTGGATCTTGATATCCGCCCGCGTGCGGCCCGGCAGGAACAGGCCGGGTGTGCTCCAGTCCGTTTTCCGCTCGTACCCGTCTTTCTCCCGGCCCGGCTTTTTCCCTTCCGCGAGAAAGCGTTCCACAGCTTCCCGGCAATGCTGTTTTTCATGATTGTTCAGCATCAGGTCAATGGCGGGATCGGCGCCGGCTCCTTCCGGATCCGTTTCCACATAGCAGCCGACGGCGACGACCAGCGCGTCCGGATTCTCCTTTTTCGCCCGGTGCAGCATCTGCCGGCTCTTCCGGTCCGCGATATTGGTGACGGTGCAGGTGTTGACGACATAGACGTCCGCCTTTTCGTCAAACGGCACGATCTCGTAGCCCGCGTCCGCAAAGGACTGCCGGATAAGATCCAGTTCGTAATTATTGACTTTGCAGCCCAGGTTATGAAGGGCCACACGTTTGCGGTTTTCCATACGTTCGTGTAGAATAATCAGTATAAGGCGGGCCGCATGAAAATACGCATCCCGCGGGGAGGGGCAAGCAAAATGACTACTGTAAAAATCTCACTCAATTCCATCGACAAGGTCAAATCCTTCGTCAATGACGTAACCCGTTTCGACTGTGATTTCGACCTCATTTCCGGCCGTTATATCATCGACGCGAAGTCCATCATGGGGATCTTCTCCCTGGATCTTTCGCGGCCGATCGATCTGGCGATCCATGAGGACGCGAAAGCGGACGAGATCCTGGAGGTATTAAAGCCTTACATCGTAGACTGATCCGCGATACCGGATCCCCAGCCGGCTGGTACAAAGATCCCGGCGCGGCGGCCTGACGGCTGCCGCGCTGATTTTTTGCCTTAATGCCTGCCGTTCCTGTCCACGATGATCAGGTCGTCGGTCCTGATCGCTTCTTCCACCAGCTCGTCGATCTTCTCTTCCAGATTTACTTCGTGGCGTTTGATCACGTTCAGGTTGGGTTTGGTCACCGGATGCTTCGCCACAAAGATCGTGCAGCAGTCCTCGTACGGCAGGATCGACGTTTCATAGGCCCCGATCCGTTTGGAGACTGCTATGATCTCTTCTTTGTCAAATCCGATCAGCGGCCGGAAAACAGGGAGTGTGCAGACTTCACCCGTTACCGCAAGGGAAGCCATGGTCTGGGACGCCACCTGCCCGAGGCTTTCCCCGGTGATGAGCGCGCCGCATTCCGTTTCTTTCGCCAGCCGCTCGGCGATCCGCATCATGAACCGGCGCATGATGATCGTCAGTTCGTCGTGCGGGCATTTTTCATAGATATACAGCTGGATCGCCGTAAAATTGATATTGTGCAGATAGACCGGCCCCGTATACCGCGCGATGATCGAAGCCAGATCGACGACCTTCTGCAGCGCGCGTTCACTCGTGTACGGCGGCGCGTTGAAATAAACGGCGTCGATCTTCAATCCTCGTTTGCCCATCATCCAGCCGGCGACCGGGGAATCGATCCCGCCCGAAAGACACAGCATGGCCTTTCCGCCGATCCCGACTGGCAGTCCGCCGGGTCCGGGGACGACGGTCGAATACAGATAGATCGCCTCGTCGCGGATCTCCACCGTCATCAGGATCTCCGGTTCATGGACGTCTACCGTAAAACGGTCCGAGCTTTCCAGGACCGCTTCCCCGAGCATCGCGTTCATGACCTGGGAATCCAGCGGATACTGCTTGTCCTGCCTGCGGGTGTGCATTTTGAACGTGTGCGTGCCGATAGGATATTCCTCCGCCATAAAGCGCACCACGGCCGCCTTCACCTCATCCGGCGGGCAGACAGGGATCTTGACCATCGGGCAGATGCCCGCGATCCCGAAAACATACCGCATCGCGCCGACCGCTTCCTCGTGGTCGATCTCTCCCTCCGCGTCGACAAAGATACGCCCGCTGGTCCGGGAAACCGTAAACTTCCCCGCGCAGGGCTTCAGCGCCAGCCTGATCTGCGCGATCAGCGCCTCTTCAAACTGCAGCCTGTTCTTTCCTTTGATGCCGATCTCGGCGTATTTGATCAAAAACGACTGATATTTCATTCTTCCGGTCTCTCCCTGTCCGTATGGTCTGTATGAATGATCCGGCGTAAAAACCGCCTGGTAGCTTCTTCCTTCGGATGCTCGAAAAAGGCTTCCGCACTGCCTTCTTCCACGATCACGCCGCCTTCCATGAACACGACGCGGTTCGCGACTTCTCTGGCAAATCCCATCTCATGGGTGACGACGACCATCGTCGTGCCTTCCTTCGCCAGCTTTTTCATGACTTCCAGCACTTCGCCCGTCAGTTCCGGATCCAGCGCCGACGTCGGTTCGTCGAAGAGGATCACTTCCGGTTCCGCCGCCAGCGCCCGCGCGATCGCGACCCGCTGCTGCTGCCCGCCGGAGAGCTGGTCCGGATAATAATGCGCCCGGTTCAGCATGCCCACTTTTTCCAGGACGGCGAGCGATTTTTCCTGCGCTTCGTTCCTGTCCATCTTCCGGGCGACGACGAGACCTTCCATCACATTCTCCAGCGCCGTCTTGTTCCGGAACAGGTTGAAGCTCTGGAAGACGAAGCCCATCTTCATCCTGAGTTCCCGGATCTCCCGGCCCCGGATCTTCGTGATGTCCTTTTTGAAATCGTCAAAAATAAACGTTCCCTGCTCGGCTTTTTCCAGAAAGCTCATACAGCGCAGGAGCGTCGTTTTTCCGGAGCCGCTGCTCCCGAGGACCGCGATGACCTCGCCCTTGTCCACCCGGAAATTGATGCCCTTTAAAACTTCGTTGCTGCCGAAGCGTTTATGCAGGTTCTCCACTCCCAGCATCCCGGGCACCTCCTTCCTCCCGGTCGACGGTCTTCCATTCCAGCTTCCGTTCCAGATACGTCTGGAGCTTGGTCAGGAACGTGCAGATCATCAGATAGATAAAAGCGCACTCGCAGTACATGGCAAACGGCTCGTAATACCGGGCAGCGCTCTGTTTCGCGATGGCCAGCATCTCGATGACCGTGATGGAATACGCGATGGAGGTATCCTTTACCAGGCCGATCAGCGCGTTGAACAGTCCCGGGAAAGCGATGCGCGCCGCCTGCGGCAGCACGATCCGGGACAGGGTCTGCCAGTAGTTCAGGCCGGCCATATACGCGGCTTCCGTCTGTCCGGCCGGGACCGCGAGGATCGCGCTCCGGATGATCTCGGAATTGTACGCCGCCAGATTCAGGGAAAAGGCAATGACCGCCGACGGGAATGCGTCCAGCATGATCCCCAGCGACGGCAGACCGAAGTAGATGATGAACATCTGCACCAGCAGCGGCGTCCCCCGGAAGATCCAGATATAAAACCGCGCCAGGTCCTTCAGGCCCCTAATCCCGGCCACCTGCACCAGCGCCAGGATCAGCGCCAGCAGAAGCCCGAAGAAAAAGGACAGGAGCGTCAACGGGATCGTCACCTTTACGCACTGCACGAGGATCCTGGGCAGCGCCTCCATCATGATATGGATGATACGGGTACTCATTTATGCAGGGATCTCCATAATGCTTTCAAACAAATTATCTGCCGTGATCACGACGGCCATGCCGGTGATCACCGCGATCTGTTCTTCCGTATAGGCGGCCAGGAGCCGGTCCTTGATATCCTGCGGGATATGATGGAAATCGCGGCAGATCGCCTTCGCGTAATCCACGATCAGCTGCTCCTCTTCCGTCCACTGATAGGTTTCCGGATCGATCCCCTGTTCCATCAGGCACCCCGTGAAATACTTCAGGCACTTTTTGGAATCGTTCTCTTTGGAGATCGTGTATTCCAGGATATCGCCCAGCCTCTTCCCGACCAGGCGCTGCAGTTCCGCGTCCATCCGCCAGCCGTTCATTTCCACGCAGTCAAATACCACCGCGTTCTGCAGCAGCGTCCCGCTCTTAACGGAACCGATCCTGATCCCTTCTTTTTCGGCGATCGCTCTCGATGCTTCCGAAATGGTTTCTTCCGTTACCGGTCTGATCCACATAGTCGTTTTCTCCGTTTCGTTTAATGTTTTCCGCCGGCGGTCCGGCGTGACGGTTTCTGTCAGAGGGCGGCCGTCAGCACAGGCTCATGCCGCCGTCGACCACCAGGTTTGCGCCGTTGATATATGAAGCCTCGTCCGAACACAGGAATGCCGCGGCCTTCGCGATCTCTTCCGGCCCGGCGGGTCTTTCCATCGGCCCGTACGTTACGTTGTCATGACAGTTCTCAAAACCGACGTCCTTGTAGCTGTCCACTACCTGTTTCATCATGGGCGTGTCTACCCACCCCGGGGAGAGGGCATTGATCCGGACCCCGTTCCCGCCGTTTTCGACGGCGGCGCTGCGGGTCATCTGGATGACCGCCGCTTTTCCGGACGCATACCCGATCTCGTACGGATACGCGCAGATCCCCGAGACCGACCCGAAATTCAGGATGGCGCCGAAGCCCTGTGCCCGCATGATGGGCAGGACTTCCTTCATCATCCGGTAAGTCCCGAAGACGTTGACCTCGTAATTTTTCCGGAACGTCTCCGTTCCGTAATCCGCGGCCTCCGCGCTCGGTCCGGGAACCGCCGCCGCGTTGACCAGGATATCGATGCGGCCGCAGCGCTCCAGAATCGTTTTTACGGCTGCTTTAACTGACTCGTCGTCAGACACGTCCGTTCCGATCCAGAACGACCGTGCCGGATCCAGCTGCAGGTCTTCAGCCGTCTTCATTAACCGCGCCGGATCCCTGCCCAGCAGGACGACGTCCGCCCCCCGTCCGGCAAATTCCCGGACGAGGGCGCGGCCGATCCCTCCGTAAGCCCCGGTAATGACTGCGGTCTTTCCCGAAAGATCCATCCTGTCCCTCTTAATAATTATTTTCCCTGGAAACGGAATAATCGCTTCCGAAATGCGCGATCGCCATTTCGGAAAGCGTGCCGTCGCTCCGAAGCTCATCCAGCGCTTCGTTGATCTTTTCCAGAAGCCTGGTCTCGCCCTTCCGGACCGGAACGCAGATCTGCTGTTCGGAATCCGGGATCTGGAAAGCGACTTCCAGCTGCGCGTCCGGGTGCTGCTCCAGGTATTCGCCCAGGACGATGTTGTTGAACGTGCAGAAATCCGCGCGGCCGGTCTCCACCAGAGAAGCCGCCTGGTCCGTGTTGTCGATCGGGACGATCTCGACGCCCAGTTTTTCAAAAGTAGGCGCGTAGCTGTTGGTCAGGTTGGTCGCGCACTTCGCGCCGTTTAAGTCTTCCAGGCTCGAGAAGCGCGTATCGCCGGTCTTGACGACGATCTGCCGGGAGCTGAAGAAATACGGCTCGGAAAAATCATATTTTTCCCGGCGTTCGTCCGTTGCCGTCACGTCGTTGATAACGGTATCGAGCCGTCCGCTGTCCAGTCCTGCCAGGAGCGAGTCCCAGTCGGATTCGATAAATTCGCATTCCACGCCCAGTTTTTCCGCGACGAACTTCGCCACTTCAATGTCATAACCGGCCAGTTCCCCGGTCTCGTCATGATACGTAAACGGATAATAGGTCCCTTCGATGCCGACTTTGATCTTGCCGGCTTTTTCAATGGCAGCCAGGTTGTCTTCCGCTTCCTGAGCCTGCGTCTGCGCTTCCGGAGCGGCAGACGGGGCCTGCGGCGTAACGCTGCATCCGCTTAAAATACCGGCGGCCAGTGCCGCGCAAAGCAGGATCCCGGTTATTTTTCTGATCATTGGTACTTCTCCTTTCAATAATTCTTTGAAACTATTTCTATGTTATTCTCTGTCATCAGCGACTGAGTTTCCGAATAACCTGCGTCTCCGATTCCGGCCGCGTCCATTTCCTATTATACCCGAATCTCCGGCCGGGTGAGACCTTCATCCGGCCGGTATTCCTTTCGCAGCCAGACCAGGTACAGGACGCCCCGGACGCAGAGTTCCAGCGCCATCGCGGTCCATACGCCCCTGAGGCCGTACCGCGCTGCCAGAAGCAGCGCCATCGGAAGCCTGAACGCCCACATACTGACAAAATTGATGATGCTCGGGATCAGGGTCTTTCCGGCTCCGCGGAAGATCCCGACGCCGATGATCGACGCGCCGAACAGCGGCTCCGCGACAGCTTCGATCCTCAGGACCTGCGCCCCCAGTTCCCGGATCGCCGGATCCGGAGAAAGAAAACCGATCATCACCGGCGCGAACACATACATCAGGACCCCAATCAGGGCCTGTACGACAGTGCCGATCACCACGGTCAGCCAGGCCAGCCGCCTGGTCATGTCTTTTCTTCCCGCACCGGTGCTCTGTCCGATCAGCGTCGTCGCCGCCGTCCCGATGCCGTAACCGGGCATGTAGCAGAGTCCCTCCGCCGTGATGGAAAAAGTATGCGCCGCGATCGCAATGGTCCCGAGCGGCGCCACGATCCGTGTGAACAGCACCTGCGCGCCGTTGCCGGCGATCTGGTCCGCCCCGACCGGCAGCGCGATCCTGACGGCCTTGCCCATTTCTTCCCGGAAAGCGGCCATGCCGTTAAAGGCCCTTTCGGGATACTCCGCGGGATCGGCCGGCGTGCTGCCGGATCCCGTTTCCGCGTCTCCCGCTCCTTTGACGCCCGGTTTCTTCTTCATGCTTTCCGCGTACCGCATCATTTCCGGATAGCTTTTCAGGACCGGGAACCGCTTCAGCATGAAAACACACATCGGCACCGCGCCGCAGAGTTCGGATAAGACCGTGCCGAGCGCGGCTCCCCTGACCGCCATGCCGGCGCCCGGGATCAGGACGGGCCGGCCGAATATCATCGCCGTCCTTGTCGGAAAGATCAGGAAAAAGTTGAAGATAACGTCCAGAACGCAGATCAGGATGCTGAAGATGCTGGGGACTTTCATGTTGCCGCTGGCTTCCAGCATGCCTGCGGCCGTCACTTCCAGGATCATGACCGGCATGAAAGCCATGTAGATCAGAAAATAGGCGGAAGCGTCTCCGCAGATCTCACTGTTTCCCCCGAGCCACAGCGGGAGCTTCCCGCTGATCAGCGCGCAGAATACGGCCGCCGCGATCCCGGACCCGACCGATACGATCAGGCCGTGCCGCACCGCGCTGAAGGCTTCCGGCTCTTCCCCGGCCCCGATCCGCTGCGCGACCTGGACGGAGAACCCGGTCATGCAGGCAAAGCACAGGCCCCAGATCAGCCAGGTGGAAGACGAGACCAGGCCGATCGCCGCCGAAGCCTCCGCTCCGATCCGCCCGACCATGGAAGCGTCGATATACTGCATCACCACCGTCGTCAGCCGCGCGAGGATCGCCGGAACACTTAACGAGGCGATCAGGCTGACCTGCTGGAAAGTCGATAACGGCTCCCCTTCACGGAGCCGCACCAGCTGCCGGTTTTCCATACTGCCCTGCAATATCCTTTCTGAACGGTTTCAGGCCCGGACGATTCAGTGCCTGGTATAACGGCGCAGGAAGGGAATGACCTCAGCAAAGACCGCCGCCGCTTCGTCGATCTCTTCCTCGGTCGTATAGACCGAAAGACTGACGCGGATCGTTCCGTCCCGGTAAGCCGGGTCCGCCCCGATCGCGTCGATCGTTCCCTTTGCGGACTTGTGATGTGTGGAACAGGCGCTGCCGGAAGAAACGTACACGCCCTTTTCTTCCGCCGCGTGAAGCAGGACTTCCGCCCGGACGCCCTTGACGGAAAAACTGATGATGTGCGGCGCCGCTTTATCAATAAGCGATTCCTCTCCGGCCGGGCCGTTGATCCTCACGTCCGGGATCTCGCGGATCTGACGGATAAAGCGGTCCCTGAGCCCGACGATCTTTTCCGTATCTTCATCGAAGCGGTCATAAAGGATCTTCGCGGCCATCGCCATTCCGACGACGCCGGGCACGTTGTCCGTGCCGGAGCGCAGGCCTCCCTGCTGGCCGCCTCCGTAGATCAGGTTTTTCAGCCGGACGCCGTCCGCCACGTACAGGGCGGCCACGCCCTTGGGCGCGTGGATCTTGTGCCCGCTCATCGTCAGCAGGTCGATCTTCATCTTTGCCGGGTAGATTGGCACCTTCATGAAGCTCTGCACCGCGTCCACGTGGAAGAGACATTTCGGATTCGCTTCCTTGACCGCCGCGCCGATCTCCGCGATCGGTTCCACCGCGCCGATCTCGTTGTTGACGTGCATGACGGAGACCAGGAGGGTATCCGGCCGCACGGCCGCTTTCACCTGTTCCGCCGTGATCAGGCCGTACCGGTCGACCGGCAGATACGTCACTTCATAGCCTTCGCTTTCGAGGTAGCGCATCGCTTCCAGTACGCCCGGATGCTCGATCTTCATCGTAACGAGGTGTTTTCCTTCCCTGGCGCGCGCCCTGGCCGTCCCGATGATCGCCAGGTTGTCCGATTCCGATCCGCAGGACGTGAAGATCAGGTTCTTCGGCTGTGTCTTCAGGATCCCCGCCAGGGTCTCTGCCGCCTGTCTCAGGATCTTCTCCGCTTCCACGCCCTTGTGGTGCATGCTGGAAGGATTGCCGTACTCGTTGACGTATATCTGGTATATTCTGTCCGCCACTTCGGGAAACACTCTGGTCGTCGCCGAATTGTCGAGATAGATCTCTCTGGTCATATTGAACCCTTTCCGTTATTCCCCGCCCAGTTCAAAGCGGTAGATCATAAAGGATAAAAACGCAAGTCCCGCCGTCTCGGTCCGAAGGATCCGCCGGCCGAGGCTGACCGGCATGATCCCCGCCGCCTTCGCCTTTTCGACCTCGCTTTCTTCAAAGCCGCCCTCCGGGCCGATAAAGACCGCAACGGTCTCCCCGTTCCCGATCTCATTCAGAAGCGTCTTCGTATCCTTCCCCGGTTCCAGTTCGTACGGGATAAATCCCCGGTCTGCTTCACGGGAGGCATATCGGACGGCTTCGTCCATGGTCATCGGGGAAAGGACTTCCGGGACGATCCCCCTGCGGCACTGTTCCGCGGCGCTTTCCGCGATGCTCTGCCAGCGGGCGCGCCGTTTTTCTTTTTTGGCCGGATCCAGCTTCACGATACTGCGGGCGTTTTCGACCGGAACGATCTGAAAAACGCCCAGTTCGACGGACTTCTGGACGATCAGGTCCATCTTGTCCGCTTTGGGCAGCCCCTGAAACAAAATGACCCGGACAGGCAGCTCCGCGGCTTTTTTCCACACGGCAAAAAGCCTGCATATGACTGCCTGTTCGGTGTATTTTTCGATCTTATAAAGATATTCCAGACCGTCCCCGAAGCTGATGCTGATCTCTTCGCCGGGCTTCATCCGAAGAACGTTCCGGATATGATTGTAATCCCCGCCCCGGATCTCCAGCAGTTCTCCCTGCTGTCCCTGCTTCGCGGAAGGATCGGCAAAAAGATGGATCATAAAGGTTTCCGTCCTGTCACGCAGCGCCACTCGCCCTGCGCGGTGATCCCGGCGATCTCCAGGCCTGCCGAAAGCATCGCTTCCACCACGCTTTCCTCCCGGCCGGAAATGATCCCGGAAGTAATGTAAAGTCCGCCGGGCTTCAGCGCCCTTGCCGCCTGAGGGGTCAGCGGGATAAGCACGTCCGGCAGTATGTTTGCCGCAACGATATCATAAACGGCTTCCCCGGTCTTTTCCTGCAGGCCGGCATCGTTGATCAGATTGCCGAGATACAGACGGAAGCATCCGAAGTCGGCTTCCTTCGCGTCTGTCAGGCGTCTGATCTCTTCGTCGTCCGCTTTCCGGTCCGTCAGGCCGTTCTGATAAAGATTGTCCGCGACAGCCGGAACCGTCTGCGGATCCAGATCCGTCCCGACCGCGTGCGCCGCGCCGAGTTTCAGCGCGACGATCGATAAGATCCCGCTGCCGGTCCCCACGTCGAGAATTTTTGTCTCCGGCGTCAGCGCCTGCCTGAGTTCGCGGATGCAAAGCTGCGTCGTTTCATGCATGCCCGTCCCGAAAGCCGTTCCGGGATCGATGTGGAGCGTCAGGGCCGGTACCCTGTCGGGATCGGCCGGTTTCTCCCAGGAAGGGATGATCAGGATATCGTCTACCCAGAACTGATGGAAATACTGCTTCCAGTTATTGATCCAGTCGACGTCCTCGGTCTCTTCGATCGTAACGATCCCTTCGCCGATATCGGAATAGGCCGCCAGTTCCTTCAGTTTTTCTTCAACAGCCGCCCTGACTTCCTCCGGCGTCCGTTCTTCGCCGTCAATGACGAGCGTCCCGTTTCCGGTCTCTTCCGCGAAAAAGCTGACCATGCTGGTCCCGTCGTTTTCCCTGGCCTGCGGCAGGATGTCCACGAACATCAGCTCTTTTTCAGCGGCCGTAAGCGGTACGTTGTTTTCGATCTGGGCGCCGTACAGCCCGATGTCCTGCATGCTGCTGACCAGGATATCTTCCGCTTCCACGAGGGTCCTGATCCTGAAACGCATCCATTTCATGGTGTCGTTATCCTTTTCCTGTTTATTCTTTGCCGGTTTATCCCGTATCTTTCTGTTCTTTGCCGGTACTTACTTCGTTCCCTTATCTTTTTTCCAGAAACTCTTTTTATGCGAGTCGTCCTTTCCCTTATCCGCGACGACTTTCGCGGCCGCTTCCAGGGAATTGCCGGTCAGCGCGTCAAACTGCTTCAGAAGCTCCTTTGCTTCCTTGCTCAGTCTCGACGGCGTCTCGGTCACCAGTGTAACATAATGGTCTCCGCGGACGTCTTTGTTCCGGATGGTCGGCACGCCCTTGCCTTTCAGGCGGACCCTCGTATCAGTCTGGGTCCCGGGCTTTACTTCGTAAACGACCTGTCCGTCCACCGTGTCGATGATAATGCTCCCGCCGAGTGCCGCCACCGCGTAAGACATTTTCACCTCGGAAAAAATATCATAATCCTGTCTGACAAAAACGGGATGCTGTTCTACCAGCACTTCCACAAGGAGATCTCCCATGGGACCGCCGTTAACGCCCGGTTCGCCCTTTTCCCGGATCCGGACGCTCTGTCCGTTGTCGATGCCGGCCGGGATCGATACCTTGATGGTCTTGCGGCTCGTTTTATAGCCGCTGCCGCCGCAGTCCGGGCACCGGTCCTTGATGATCTTTCCGGTACCGCCGCAGTCCGGGCAGGGCTGCTCGTTCCGCATGGTGCCGACGAAGGACCGCTGGGTGAACACCACCTGGCCCTTACCGTTACACTTCGGGCACATCTGGGGCGTCGTACCCTTTTTGGCTCCGCTGCCGCCGCAGGAAGGGCAGGGCTCCTTCAGATTCAGCGTCAGTTCCTTCTCGGTCCCTTTCACGGCTTCCATGAAAGAGATCCGCACGCTGGTCCGGACGTTGGCGCCTTTCATCGGGCCGCTGGCAGGTCCCCGCCTGGAGCGCCCGCCGCCGAAGAAGTCTCCGAACAGGTCGCCGAAAATATCGCCGAAATCCACGCCGCTGAAATCAAAACCTTCCGCGCCGAATCCGCCGTTCCCGTCGAATGCGGCATGTCCGAACTGGTCGTATTTCTTACGTTTCTCAGCGTCGCTTAATACGGCGTACGCTTCGGACGCTTCCTTGAACTTTTTCTCCGCCGTCTTGTCGCCGGGATTCATGTCCGGGTGATATTTCTTGGCCAGCTGTCTGTAAGCGTGCTTGATCTCGTCTTCCGTCGCTGTCTTCGAAACGCCCAGTACTTCGTAATAATCCCGTTTCTGTTCTGCCATAATACTCCTGTAGTGCTCCTGTTCTTAAAACCTTGACAACCCGAGGCGCCAAGGCGCCCCGGGTGTGTCTGTTTTCCTGATTCTGTCTATTCTTTACTTCTGCCTGTAAGGTCAGATTTCCTTGTATTCGCCGTCGACCACGTCGTCGGAAGGGCCTGCGCCGGTGCTTCCGGCCTGTCCGCCCATGCCGCCCATGCCGCTCATATCCGGTCCGGGGCCGCCCTGAGCGCCGTGCGTCTGGTTATACATCTGCGCAAACAGCTGCTGCGCGTCGTTCATCAGTTTTTCTTTTCCGCTCTTTAACTGGTCCAGATCGGAATCGCTGATGTCGGACTGGTCTTTTGTCCGCTCCAGCACTTCCTTCAGCTGGCTTAAGTCCGCTTCCACAGAAGCTCTTGCGGACGGATAGATCTTATCGCCGGCGTCTTTTAAGGCCTTTTCGGTCTGGAAGACCATGGAGTCCGCGTCGTTCCTTGCATCGACGCTTTCCTTACGTTTCTTGTCCTGCGCCTCGAACTCAGCCGCTTCCTTGATGGCCCGGTCGATATCGGCGTCCGACATGTTGGAACCGCCGGTGATGGTGATGTGCTGTTCCTTGCCGGTGCCCAGGTCCTTCGCGGAAACGGTCACGATGCCGTTCGCGTCAATATCGAAAGTGACTTCGATCTGCGGCACGCCGCGCATTGCCGGCGGGATGCCGTCCAGCCTGAACTGGCCGAGGGACTTGTTGTCTCTTGCGAACTGGCGCTCGCCCTGCAGCACGTTGATATCCACCGCGCTCTGGTTATCGGCCGCCGT
>JAEEGL014214054.1_pt1 | contig 21149 bp, 20 predicted proteins | sample 9134231 | NCBI WGS metagenome assembly JAEEGL01 (sample SAMN16246548, study PRJNA631951) | gut metagenome | biome: gut microbiome; feature: rumen; material: fiber-attached | host: Bos | place: Iran: Karaj | collected 2018-10 | reverse complement strand
GTGCTCTCCATTCCTTTACCTGTGTGCGGACTTCATCTATGGTTTTAACTACTCTCATTTCACTTTTCCTCCCTCATAAGCTGTTCGATAACATCATCTTCGATAGCATAGGTATGCTCCCCGGCAGGAAACGAGCCCTCTTTGGTCTCACTGATATAATCAGCGATACCCTGCCGCATTACCGAACCCACATCAGCGAACCGCTTTACAAATTTAGCGGTATGACCTGTGGTAAGTCCCAGCATATCCTGATATACCAGCACCTGTCCGTCGCAGTCTTTTCCTGCGCCGATTCCAATAGTCGGGATAAAGAGCTTCTTTGTGATGATATCCGCAAGCTTTGCGGGAATACCCTCTAAAACTACAGCGCAGGCGCCTGCCTCCTGTATCTTCATCGAGTCTTCAATGAGCTTTCTTGCCTGGTCAAGGCTTTTGCCCTGAACCCTGAAGCCGCCGAAGGCGTTGACAGACTGGGGAGTAAGTCCCAGATGTGCAACAACAGGAACAGACGCATTCACGATAGCTCTTATCTGCTCGCAGACCTCGGCTCCGCCCTCAAGCTTTACAGCATTGGCGCCGCCCTCTTTTACAAGTCTGCCTGCGTTGATAACGGCCTCCTCCACGCTGACCTGATAGGACATGAACGGCATGTCGGCTACGATAAAAGCATTTTCCGCACCTCTTGAAACTGCGGCGGTATGATGTATCATATCCTCCATAGTTACGGGCAGCGTGTTTTCATAGCCCAGCATTACCATGCCCAGTGAATCGCCGATAAGTATGGCGTTAACGCCGCACTCGTCGATGATCTTCGCTGTTGTGTAGTCGTAAGCAGTAAGCATCGTGATCTTGTCACCTGATTGCTTCTGCTTCAGAAGGGTTGAAACAGTGTTCTTCATATTCAGTTTTCTCCTTAAAAGATGTTACCTTTCCGATTGGCACGGATAAGATACAAGAAGAAGTATAACACATAAATATGAACAAAATATGAATGTGAGATTTCCCTTTGCTGACAATTACCTGAGGATCTTCTCCATTTCTGTATAATCTGCCTGAAGATGGCGTTCCTTAGCCATTTCTGTAAGCTTTTTCGAGACCGCTCTGTAGATATTGGCATTGGTCCCGCCGCTTATACAGGCGATATGCTTTTTCACTGTAGATACATCGTTCCGCTCCACAGGACCCGTCAGCGCGGAAATCGGCCCCACATCAAAGATACGCTTCATATTGCTCATTGCAAGGGGTTCAAGTGCAGCAAGAGCTTCATCTGCGGTAAAGCCGCACTGTTCAAGGAGCTCCACACTTTCCGCCATAAGTCCGCAGACAAGGTTGCTCGCAACAGAGCAGGACGCATGATAACGGCTCTTGATTTCACTTGTGATAATGCGCGTGGGATTGCCCATACCCGAAAGAACAGCGCTCCACTCCTCGGCGCAGTCCCCCTCTATGCAGAAAAATGCATTTGAAAGCTCCTTGTATGACTCCGTTTTACTGCTTATTGGGAAAAGCGGGTGTATTGATGTGCCTTTTGCACCATATTCCGCTATATTTGGAAATGTCTCCATTACTGACATTGCTCCGCTGCAATGGCATATCTGCCTGCCGCAGAGCAGCTCCTTTGGCAGGCTATTGTATGTCGCTTTTATGGTGCTGTCGGGAACTGTAAGAAATACAGTGTCCACAGAGGAAACAAGTTCTTCCGCAGACACAAACAACTCCGAGCCTGTGAAAGCAGCAGCCCCACGGGCAGAGCTCTCCGAGCGGCTGTAATATCCCGATATCTCAAGGCCATTTTCTGAAAAGTATTTTCCCAGCGAAAAACCTACCTTTCCCGCTCCTATAAATCCGATCTTCATAAGTTACACCTCTTAGATTCCAACTTTCTCCAAAGAACAGCTCTGCCGCAGCCCGTCCACCCGATACTTTATCCGCAGTGACAGAGCAGGCTGTGTTATATGGAGCTGTTCCGCGGTACCTGCAACAGTGAAAAAACAGCGCAGTACCTGAATTTAATATACTTACATTATACTATTCTCAAATATACCCGTCAAGCATATCCGGAAATGGCTATAAAGCACGTATCAACTGCCTTGATATACAGCATACTGCCTGTCATAAATCAGTCAGAAGCATTCACGGCGTCTGAACGCTTCTGCTCCCGCTGAAATGTGAAAAACATTGCATACAATATCAGAAAACAATGCAAAAGCAATACAAAACAATAATGTCTTATCCCGAACCTGCAATAATTATTAAAATGCATATTGACAAACTGCCGATAATATGATATTATATGAATAGATGTTCATATATTCATTTGTTACAGATCATAAACAGGAGGCTGATATAATGGACAAAAAAGGATTCTGGGACAGGATCTCACCTATATATGACCTGTTCGAGAACATTTACAACAGAAAGGTATTTATCGGAACAGGTGCTAAGGTGGCTGAGATAATCGGCTCCTCTGATAATGTATTGGAATGCGCCTGCGGAACAGGAGCTATAAGCGTTCATATCGCTCCAAAATGCCGGAGGCTCGTTGCAACGGACCATTCTGCCGGAATGCTGAAGCAGGCGTCAAAAAAGTGCCGGATGTACTCAAATACCACATTCAAAAAAGCTGATATCATGAATCTGAAGTGTAGAGCCGAAAGCTTCGATAAGGTTGTAGCAGGCAATGTCATCCACCTGCTCCCCTCCCCCGAAAAGGCTTTGCATGAACTTGAACGTGTTGTGAAAAAGCGCGGTAAGATCATAATTCCCACTTACATCAACATGTCAAGGAAAACAGGAAGAATAGCGGTTAAGCTTATAAAAATCCTGGGAGCAGACTTTAAAAAGCAGTTTGATATAGATTCATATAAGCAGTTTTTCGCAGATATGGGCTATAAAAATGTTGAATACCATGTAGTGGACGGAAGAATGCCCTGTGCAATCGCTGTTATCGTGAAGGAATGAGAAAAGCATAAAAATGCTGTGTCTGACAGAACACTTAACTGCCGGACACAGCATTTTTCATTTTATAACCAGATTTTATTCCATATTCTTAAGTGCAAGTACCTTAGGAATTTTACGTATGCGGATAAAATCAAGAACAGTAATGACAAGATATGCCGCGAATACAAGGAGGAACTCCTTGACAAAGCCTGATACAGGCATTATAAATGCGAACCAGCCGCTCATTTTCATCATTATCAGCTTCCAGAAGAACTGCATGAGCTTGTAACCGATGTACATTGCAAGGAACTCCGAGAAGAATACAACTATCGCTGTGGGTATGAGATAAAGTGACGCTATCTCGCCGTTTTCATAGCCAAGTATCTTGGTCATTGAGATAGAACGCTCGTTTTTCTCGATGATTATTTTCGTCAGCAGATAAAGTATTATCGCCGCCACTATAAAGCATACATACTGGAAATACAGCATATATGAGCCCATTGAGTGGTCAAGCTGGTCTGCCACCTTCATCATATCCTGACCTGTTATTTCCTTGGCTATGTATTCACTGTCTATGTCCTTTATCATTTTATTGGACATATATCCGCTGAAATCGCCCTCGTCCCTGTCAAACACCCTGTTGAACTGTTCATTTTCCATGAATACGGCAACTCCTGCAGAGTAATCACAGATGTCCTGCACTTTCCAGTTGTAGTCCCTGTGCTCGTATTTCTCTGATAGGGTAATCGTATCACCTGCGTGAATGCCGTACTTTTCAGCAAAAGCCTTGGAAATATATACTGAACCGTCATCAGTTCCGCCGATATTTACATATTTGCTGCCTTTTTCTATGCCGTAAACAGCAACTTCTTCGTTGTAGCTCTCGGATCTGCGTTCAAGAGATGTTATTGAAAAACGCTCTGCACCTTCGGTATCTGTCGTGATGATATTGCCGTCCTCGTCCTCAATGCTGCTGAGTATTATCTGATCCTCAGCGAACACCATATCCCCCATTTTTTCCTGATAATAGGACAGGGTCTCGGGCATTCCCACAGCCATTGAGATAAGCAGCATAACAAAGGTTATACCCACGAAAAGCATGATATAATTAGGGATATTCTGCAAGAAAACGCGCATTCTGAAACGTTTCAGGAACCTCCATCCTGGCAGTCTTATCGCCTTTTTCCTTTTTTTCTGCTTAAGATCATGCCGCAGGAAGCGCAGCGGCGAGAGCTTCAGCGTTTTTGTGATGACGAATGCGTTGATAATAAGCATCAGTACTATAGGAATCACAGTTGTTTTTATAAACGCCTCGGGAGTCCACAAGGTTTCAAAGCCAGGCAGGCTGTAGCTGCTGTAGTACATATCTGCAACTGTATTCTTTAACACCGTATAGCCAAGCACATTACCGATAACAGAAGCTATAACCACGATGAGCAGCGGAGCGCTCATATAGTAGCGCAGAAGCTCGCCCCTTGTATAGCCCGAAGCTCTGAGAGTACCGATAACAGAGGCTTCCTGTTCAAGAGTAGTGCTGATAGTTACTGCAAAGATAAACGCCAGCACGGCGGTGAGTATGTACAGGAGAACTCCTCCCATAGCCTTATCCTTGCCTATATCGCTTCTTGCGAAGCTCATGGACTGATTTACATAGGCAGGAACGTAATCCTTTATTTCAAGGTCCTCGGTATCGGAGACTGCTGTCTGTGTGATGAGAGCTTTAAGGAAGTGCTCGGACATTTCCTTTTCCTCGTACTCGTCAGCAGGCTTTTTATTGTAGGTGAACGCATAGTTTGCAACGGTATTTGCTCGGATACGCGCCAAGCCCTCGTTTGTGGCCATGCCCACATCAAAGGTAAGGGCATCGAACATGGTGTCGGTATTGCTCTCGTAAAGTGCGCTGTAATCCACAAAAGCTGCAAGTCCCACTACTTCAAAATCCAAATTGCCTGCCTTTATGATATCGCCGACCTTGATTTTAGCATTGTCGGCATGCATACGGTCAATTATTATCTCATTCTCGTTTTCGGGAGCCCGCCCCTTTAAAATATCATATAGGTCTGTGTCACTGCGCTCGCCGTAAATGCGTATAGTTCCCGAATAATCACTTTTTGAAGGCAGAGCTTCTTCAGTGTCCTTGTAGAAAAGCTCATAGACAGTAACGGGCACCGCGTCGAATTTCTCGTTCAGCTCGTAGCGTTCTTCAATTTCGGCGTATTTTTCATCTATTTCCTTGTCTATTTTCTTTTTTGCCTCATCCATTGCGTCTGACAGGGCGTTTCTGTAGTCATCTGAGTCCATGGCCTTCCTGACAGCTTCATTGTAAGCCTTATCGTAGCTCTCTTCAATGGCAGTATCATATGCTGAGCTTATCATTGTCTCGCGCTGAGCCTCAGGTATATCAGCTCCCATAGTCTTTGCAGCGTTGATCTTCTCGTCAACAGCAGCAATTACCTGAGTTCTTACAGCTTCCTTTACCTGTTCAGCCACCTTTTCTTCCATAGCTTCGCTGACCGCCTTTTCCACCTTGTCAGCGGCTTCATCATAGGCACGTTCACGGTATACCGATGGTACATCAGCCATTTTGCCCGTTTCAACCGCCTTCACAGTGGCTTCGTCAGCTTTTTTGGAAAGTGTGAAATGTCCGTCCTCACGCTTCATTTTTACAACGTTATTGTCAAGAGTGTTGAGCATACTGTTATTCGCAACGTACATTCCCGAAACGAAACCGATAGTTACGATAAGCATGAGACATATCATCAGATAGCGCTTCCAGTCGCGGAGCATATCCTTCCAGACGCGCCTGTGGAGGGGATTTTTCGGGCGCTTGCCGAATGATATATTCTTATCCATAAATAATCCCCCTTACCACTCAATTTCAGCAGCAGTCAGCTTTTCCTTATTGACGGCATCATGTCTTATCCTGCCGTCGCGGAGCTTTATCACATGGTCAGCCATTTGCTTTATAGCTTCATTATGGGTTACCATGATGACAGTATTGCCGTATTTCTTGTTGACCTCCTCGATGAGCTGCAATATCTCCTTGGAGGTCTTGTAGTCAAGAGCTCCCGTAGGCTCATCGCAGAGCAGTATATCCGGGTTCTTTACGATAGCACGGCCTATCGACACCCTTTGCTGCTGGCCGCCAGAAAGCTGATTCGGCAGCTTATAGCGGTGCTCGTAAAGTCCGAGAATCTTAAGCAATTCGTCGATATCAAGAGGCTTATCCGAGAGATAAGCGCCTGTTTCTATATTTTCCTTTACGTTCAGGTTCGGGATAAGGTTGTACATCTGCAAAACATATCCCAAATGCTTTCTGCGGTAGCGTGTAAGGCTCTTTTCGTCCATTTCAGCCAGCTTGTCACCGTTTATGGTTATTTCCCCTGAATCGGCGCTGTCGATCCCTCCAAGGATATTAAGCAGAGTTGATTTGCCCGAACCCGAAGGTCCGAGAAGTACGCAGAACTCTCCCTTAACCACTGTGAAGTCAAGCTCTTTCAGTACGTCCTGCCTTGTTTCGCCGCTGCCGAAACTCTTTTTCAGGCCGCGGACTTCAAGGAATTTTCTCTCTTTCTCACTCATAACCATTCTCTCCTTATGTCTTTATTAATATCCATCTCAGTATCATGTATGTGTGAACACTTGAATACCTATTCATATGTTATCATAATATTGCTGAAATGTCAAGGGCTTTTCATATGTTTCAGCATTTTTGATATTATAAGGCAATACAGTTCATTTATTAACGTTAGCATATACAAATAATATATAGAATACAGTTGCATCAGCTTAACAAACAGCACATATGACATGCATCGCTTATTGCTGAGAAATTATGCTTTACTGTAAGATCAAAAGGGAGATACCGAGTATCTCCCTTTTTCCCTATTTCAGTTCGGTCATGCTCCTGAGACCTATTGCAAGCGTCGAAGCATTATGCAAAAGAGCTGAAGTTGCAGGCGGCAATGCCCCAAGAACTCCAAGTCCGATAAGTCCGCCGTTGAAGCCTATGATAGTACGATAGTTCCTGCCAATACGTGATATCAGCGCATTGCTGAGGCGTTTCAGCTCAACAAGAGCATACATATCATCGGCAGATATGGTAATGTCCGCTATCTCACGGGCTATAGCAGCTCCTGTGCTTATAGCGATACCTGCGTCGGCTTCGCTGAGGGCAGGTGAATCATTTACTCCGTCACCTATCATTACCACCTTGCGTCCCGCTTCATGCTCAGCGCGTATGAAAGCTGCCTTGTCCTCGGGAAGCACCTCCGCATGATACTCGTCAACGCCTACCTTTTCGGCAACTGCCCGTGCTGTGCGCTCGTTATCGCCTGTCATCATAACTATCCGCGATATGCCGTATCCGTGCAGCTTTTCAATAACGTCAGCAGCCTCCTCACGGAGAGGATCTTCAATGCAGATAACGGCTGCCACCTCACCGCCTATGGCAAGATACAGGTGCGAATACTCCGCAGGAAGTTCATGATATCTCCTGTCATCCGGCTCGGCACACTTCTCATCCTCTATGATGAAATGATGACTTCCGATAAGTACACGCTCACCCTCAACCATGCTGGAAATACCATGTGCAACAACGTATTCCACCTTTGAGTGGAACTCCTCATGGATAAGTCCTTTCTTAGCAGCCTCGGCAACTACCGCATTGGCTATGGAGTGAGGATAGTGCTCCTCAAGGCAGGCTGCGAGCCGCAGCATTTCGTCCTCGTCACGTCCGTCGAAGGTTATGACCTTTGCGACCTTGGGAGCAGAATGCGTCAGAGTTCCCGTTTTGTCGAAGACTATGGTGTCAGCCTCGGCAATAGCCTCCATGAAGCGTCCGCCCTTGACAGTTATGCCTGCACGGCTGCAATCACGCATTGCTGACAATACTGAGATAGGCATAGCAAGCTTCAGCGCACAGGAGAAATCGACCATGAGTATCGACAGCGCCTTTGTGGCGTTTCTTGTCAGCAGCCATGTGAGAAGAGTTCCGCCAAGGCTCCAGGGCACAAGCTTATCCGCAAGGTGAGAAGCCTTGTCCTCTGCGGCGGATTTCATCTTTTCCGATTCCTCTATCATCTTCACGATGCGGTCATAGCGGCCGCCGCCTGCGGTATTCTCAACGACTATGGTACATTCGCCGTCCTCGACCACAGTACCTGCGTAGACGTATGCTCCGGCAGACTTGTGTACAGGCAGTGATTCGCCTGTCATTGAAGCCTGATTTACCATTGCGTCGCCTGATATCACCTTTCCGTCGAGAGGTATCATGGAACCTGTTCTCACAACTACCATATCGCCCCTGCGTACCTCGTTCACGGGAATAAGGACTTCCTGTCCGTCATCAGCTTTGCTCCATACCTGTTCAACTCCAAGAGACATCGTCCTTGCAAGATCATCTATGGATTTTCTGTGCGTCCATTCGTCAAGAATGTCACCCACATCCAGCAGGAACATTACCGAGCCTGCGGTCCTGAAATCGCCGCGGAGAAGCGATACTCCAATTGCCGTGGCGTCAAGGACGCTTACTTCAATCCTGCCTTTCAGCAGACATTTCAGTCCCCGAAATATATACTTTACGGCTTTTATGACAGCCATTACCCTGCGAAGCGGAACGGGAAGAATGAGCTTGTTCACACATCTTCTGATAACTGCCGCAGCAAGCTTTTCCTCGTACTGCTTGTTCAGCTTTCTGCCCGTGTGTTCGGGAACAAGGGCTGTATTCTTCTCATCGTCAAAAGAAAAAGCAGACAGTTTCCGTATTATTATCTCCCTCGGACAGGTATAAGCGATAACGATATCGCAGGTGCGTTCAAATACCTGAACCCTCGTCACGCCGACTACGGCAGACAGTGCATACTCCGCAGTATCAGCCTGTTTCAGGGTCATACGTTTTATGCAGAAGCGCACACGCATACGTCCGTTTGATTCATGCATTATTTTACATTTCATAACAATACTCCCTATGAAAACAGGTCGCCGCTGCGACCTGCTTTTTATCAGTTTTCACTTGTGTCTGCAATTTCCTCGCAATGGTCTGCAATAACAGCAGCTTCGTCCTCAATTGCTCTCTGCTCGTTTATCTCCTTTGCGTCGGAAAGGATATCATCGCAGTTCTCGCGGACTGTAGTCACGGTCTCCATAACATTTTCCTTTGCGCGAAGAACAGCTGCAGTAGCGTGTGTATAGCACCTCTTCGCGTCCTTGCTTGAAAGTACTCTGATACCGGCTGTGCCAAAAAGAACTCCGCCTGCAAAAAGGCCTATTTTCTTCCATGGGATATCATTGAATTTCATAAGATCACCTCAGTAAAAATATCGAAATATTTGGTTTCGTTATACTTATGATATCACATATGATGAGGCGTTTCCGCTCCAAAGAGCTTAAAGTTGGTATACCGTGCTAATATGTTTTTACGCTGAAACAGCACGTTCCGTGAAGCTTCTGTGCCTTTTATGCTCCATTTGGTAATTTTTCGGAGATATTCCCATAACAGAGAAGAATGCCCTTGAAAACTTGCTTGCGTTGCAGTAGCCCACTTCCTCTGCGATGTCTATTATCTTCATCTCTGTATCCCTGAGGAGCTCGGCAGCACACAACATTTTCCTGTTTTTTGCGTAGGTGTAAACAGGACAGCCCATAGTCTGCCTGAAAACATTCTTCAGCGTAGTCTGGTCGATCTCAAACAGCTCCGAAAGCTGTGCGATAGTGTAATGCTCGCAGAGATTTTCACATATAAAGCTGCCGATTTTTCTGATACGTCCGCTTTTTTCGCAGACACAGCCTTTTTTCTCTCCCATAAGCACGAGTAGTTCCATTACCTTTATTCTCAGCATAGAAATGCCGGAGGTACCATATATCTCCGAAAACAGCCTTTTAAAAGTATCGTCCGAGCTGAACAGGCACTGTTCGCAGCTCTGCATATTATACAGTATATCGGGCATATCAAGGAGCTCCGATAAAGCCTTGCAGTTATAGCTTGAATCTATCAGCAGGGTGATACCGCAATAGTCCTGCGAATAGACGATATGGCAGTCAGAAATATTGTCATGCCGGGCAATAAGACAGTTGTTTGCCGTCAGATAGCAGTATTCTCCGTTTATGAAGTATTCGCTGATACCGCTTATACAGAAGCTTATCTCAAGTACATTTTCACCGGCTGGTTCCGGAGCTTCTCCGCATATCAACCTTATATCGGGAAATAATTGTATTTCTTGTTTCATGTCAGTTCATCGCCTGTTCAAGAGCCTTCCGCACTGCTTCGATAATGCCTTTTGAGCTGTAGGTGGCACCCGAGCAGGCGTCGATACCGTCTGCGCTGACCTTTGCGCCTATCTGCGGTATCACCGTATTCATGGCGTCGCTGAAATACTCCGGATCGTCATCATCAGCCCATGCGGAAATGCTTGTTATCGCATCATTTTCAACGTAGAGCTTAACGTGTACCTTTCCCGCGTATCCCTCGGCTTCCGTTTCGTATTCCCCGTTTTTATATTTGTATTCAGACTGCGGCTCAGCTGCAGCAGCTTCTTCATGGTGCTCCTGTGAAGGCTCGTCGTTTTGTGACTGCTCTTCCTGCTTTTCCTCCTGTTTTACTTCCTCCGATGCTTTGTTTTCTTCCGTTTTATTATCTGTTTCAGCCTGTGCTGTTGTAGTTTTTGAAGCTTTATCAGTAACTATTGCGGTTTCAGTTATCTTCCTGCTTTCATTGACAGTAGTTACAGCTGATACCGAAACAGCTGTAGTTTCAGGAGCAAATGAGAATGTTGCAGCCTTATCATCTGTAACCAATGAGGGCTTAGCAGATTCCATACCGTCATTATGTGCAACATATCCCAAAAGAACTACGGGCAGAGCAAATGCAAAGGCGCAGGCAGTATTGGGCACAAGCTTCTTTTCGGGCTTTTTATTTGCGATATAGTACTTTCTGATACGCATGACTGCATAACCGATGAAAACAGCACTGTATACAAGAATACTTAGGAAATAGCCTTCCCTGCCCTTCTGAGCCTTCGGCACAAAAAGCACAAGGATATGGATATATATGCAAGAATAGAAAATATACGCAAGACGCTGTATCTTTTTCCATGTCCTTGCGTTCATTTTTTTACGTATCTTCTTGAATGACATTACCGTCAGCGGTACCATTATCAGCACCATTGCAAGACATACGATACTTGTTATAACGAAGTCCGAACCTGTTCTTCCTTTTATGAGATTTGTTATGTACTGCACGCCGTATATGATGATATGTGAGAACGTGAGTATAGCCGCAGTAATTGACAATTCACCGCGTACCGGCATGAGCTTCCTGATCGGAGCCGAGCCGTTCGGAAGTGCTCCCGCCCACATTACAACTGCCCAGAAAGCAGTACCGAGAGCTCCGCGGGAGAATATACCAAGAAAATAGTCACGAACAAATCTGCTTGAAATATTTATGTCGGACTGGGCAATAACTACAGAAGCCACAGTAAGCACAGCCGCAGGAATATAGAAAGCCGCAGGACATTTTTTCAGCGGTTTGTCAAGGCCAAAAGCGATAAGGAGCGCTATAAAAAGAGCGGTCAAAAATAACATAAAATCTACCTCTTTGCAGTATTTGACCTCTGCGCCCGAAGCCGCAGAGGTCATATTTTATAATGGAAATAATGCTTAGTCTTCCTTCTTTCTGAATGCGATTGCGGAGATTCCTGCGAGCGCAAGGAAAGAAAGCGGCAGTGCTGCGCCGTTTACGCCTGTTTTAGGGCTGTTTGAAGCTGATGTATTGTTTGCTGCGGTAGTTGATTTGGTTGTTGTAGTCGATTTGGAAGTTGTGGTAGTTGCTTCGGTTGCCTGCTCGTTTATCTCAAATTCGTAATTCTTCTCATATCCTGTAGCTTCAACAGTGAGCTTGTACTTGCCCGAACCGTCGAAAACATTCTCCTCCCCTGACTTGGCGTCAAGCTTTACCTCTCCTGTCTGAGAGTCGATGATCGTAGCTCCTCGTCTGCCTGCGGCGTAACTCTTCCCGCCAACTGTTACGGCAGAGATGTTCTTGAGATAGTTTGCTGCGTCAGTTAATGAAGCCCCATCAGCAGCAACAAGCTTACCGTCGGAATACTTAACAGGTATAGAGTCTGTTGAAAGTGTAAAGCTGCCTCTTACAGCTGAATACTTACCGTTCTCATCGGAAACCGTAAGTGTATAATTACCGGGTTGTGCGTTATTGTAGCTTACGGCATTTCCTGATACGCTGAAGCCGTCAGCTACCTCGCCCTTTACCTTAAAATCAGCAGGAAGAACAGAGTTGTCAAATGTTGTCGAGCCCTTGCCTGACTTGCCGTTCTCAACGCTGATGCTGTCCGCAAACTTAACAGGAAGATATCCGTTCTGTCCGGAAAGTGTGCTGTAGCCACTCAGAGTGATGAATGTTACGTCGGTGATAGTCTGTCCCTGTGAAGACTTGTAGTGCTCGGAGGAGAGAACGTTGCCGTGAGGCTCCTTCTCCTTTACGCCAGCGCCCCATGAGATAGCACCATTGCGCCAGATATTCTCAAGAGCACGCATCCCGTAGTCGCCGCCCTCTTTTGTCTTGACGATAACGCCGTAGATATCGCAGTTCTCAGGTATACCCTTGACATTTATCTGATAGTCGCCCCAGCTTGAAAGGCTCGATACCGTCATCTCGCCGCTGAGCTTTTCCTCACCATCACTGTCAACAAGCTTGCCGAAGGAAGCCTTGCCATTCTCGACAGTAACAGGCTTGTAAGCAACAGGCTTCTCGGAGAGCTCTGTGAAGTTCATCTTATCGCTGAGCTTTTCAAGGTCAGCCTTTGCAATCTCAACAGGATAGATAACTCCGAGGATCTTACCGCCGCCGTTCTCGCCTTCTTCGTTGAAAGTGCCTGCTGCAAGTCCGCCACTCTGCCACTTGCCGTCATCGCCCATTTTTCCTGTACTGTTGCCCTTCCACTTGTTCTGTGTAGCGGAAGAAACTGCATCGACCGGAACGCTGTTTTTCAGCTCTGCTGCATAGAAATCAGCGTATGGGATATTCATTGTGCCGTAGACCTTATCGTCGTCGGCTGCGTTTGCTGTATACGGAACTGCGCCCAGAACGCAGGCAGCGGCACATAAAACTGTTGTAAACTTCTTCATGTCCTTATTTCTCCTTATGCAAGCTTTGCTGCAAGCTCTTTAAGCTTTGCAAGATCGTCATCGGAAGCAGCTTCGTTTACGATAAAGCCCTCGTCTCCGATAAGCTCTGCTCCTGCTGCCTTTGTACGATCGTACCAGTTTCTCATCCACTCGCCGTCGCCCCAGCCGTATGAGCCGAAAAGAAGGACCTTTTTACCGCTGAGCGAAGCCTCTATTGATGTAAAGAAGGGCTCGAATATGTCCTCTTCGAGTACCTCTGCACCCATTGCAGGGCAGCCGAATGCGAATGCATCGTAGTCTGCGACATTGCCTTTGAACTCAGATACTTCAAAAAGCTCTGCATTTGCACCCTCGGCAGCCGCCTTGGCCATTGCCTCGGTGTTGCCTGTGCCGCTCCAATAAATTACTGCTGTTTTCATAACATTTCCTCCTATTTTACAGCTTGAAATAGCTCCAAGCCATGATTTAATCTATCGAACAGGATCTCCCTGCAGCGATCGTAAGTTTTGAAAGTCTGCCGTGCTTTTTCGGCGTTTTCATAGACCTTCCAGTAGCCGCACAGCAGGCAGTTCCTGCCGCTGTTGCTGATAAAGCCCCTGACATCTTCCACGGGATAGCCGAGAAATGCGCCTATCTCATGCGGAAAACTGCCGCAGTTCATACGCAGAGAAAGTATATCAAGCCTTTCATTGATACTCATATCCGCAGTGTAGCCGTACTCGCCCAGGAAGTCAGTAACCTGCGGCATGCCGAGCCATGCATTCAGCATTTTTTCATTGTATATGTAAACAAGAGTACGCTTTCTGCACCTGCAGAGCTGTTTCGCACACAGCCCGCTGTCTGACAATTCAGAGGCAAATTCATGCAGATATTCCGCTATTATATGCTCATTCCTGTCAAACGAAACAAGATTCGCACACTTCACCCCCAACAGGGTCGGTGCGCTGTGAAAAGCCATTAAACCGTCTATGCTTCTGCGTTCAACTTCGGACATATTTTCTCCCCTTGATTTCTGACAAAAGCTGCTTAAGCGCACTTACACTCGAGCTGTGAACATGCTCTACCGGTACGCCGTTTTTCTCGGAGCTTTTCTTAACAGCTCCCAGCATTTTATGGGAACAGGTCCCCGTAAATACCACCATAAGATCAGGAGTACCAAGCTTGTTCTCGAAGTCCGCAGGCATTTGAGTGAAAACCTTGGACTTGTGATTGAACGATTTGCAGATATCCTGATAACGTGTTGCCATGCGGTCATTGCCGCCAACGATTACTATGCTCATAAATTCCTCCTTTGTTATATTAGTTATTGCTAACATTTGTGTTTATGTATGGGGCGATGTATTCATCGCCCCGATGTTTGTTGTGATAATTATTTACTTATGGCATTTCCCGCGCATTGCACAGTGCTCGCAGCCACAGCCGCAGCCTCCCGAACTTTTGCCGTTTTTCCTGTCCTTTACCATTTTTGCGATGATAAGCGCAACAACGGCGATAAGTATAAGGGATACGACAATAGTTCCCAGATTATCAGCAAACCATGCGAGCATATTACCACTCCTTTATGCCTTTACCTTTACGTTGCCCTTGAACTTTGAAGCCTCATGATACTTCTTGACAAAGAGCATATAGCACATGAATGCAAGTATAAGAGCCGCTGCGATAACGCCGATAGCATTTGCGTCACCGGTGAAAAGTCTGCCGAACTGTGTTATCATAAGGGCTATCGCGTAAGCAAAGCCGCACTGATAAAGTATAGCAAAAGCAGTCCACTTTGCATTGTTCATCTCACGCTTGATAGCTCCGATAGCGGCAAAGCAGGGAGCGCAGAGCAGATTGAAAACAAGGAACGAGAAACCTGTTATACTTGTGAATACCGCGCCGATATTCTGCCATACAGTGCCGTCACCGCCGCCGTAAAGCACGCCCATAGTTCCGACGATATTCTCCTTTGCAACGAGGCCTGTGATAGAAGCGACCGCTGCCTGCCAGTTGCCCCAGCCGAGAGGTGTGAATATCCATGCGATAAGTGAGCCGAAGCCTGCAAGAAGTGACTTGTCAAGCTGATCCTCTTCAAGCATTCCGAAGCTGCCGTCAACTGTTCCGAAACGTGACAGGAACCATACAACGATAGTGGAAATGAGTATGATGGAACCTGCTTTCTTGATAAATGACCAGCCGCGCTCCCACATTGAACGGAGAACGTTGCTCATGGTCGGCATATGGTATGCAGGGAGCTCCATAACGAACGGTGCAGGCTCGCCGGAGAACATCGCTGTCTTTTTCAGCATGATACCCGAAACGATGATAGCTGCCATACCGATGAAATAGGCTGATACCGAGATGAGAGGTGAGCCGCCGAAGATAGCGCCTGCGATCATTGCAATGAACGGTACCTTAGCTCCGCAGGGAATGAATGTGGTAGTCATTATGGTCATACGTCTGTCGCGCTCGTTTTCGATAGTTCTCGAAGCCATGATACCGGGAACGCCGCAGCCTACGCCAACAAGCATAGGTATGAAAGACTTGCCCGAGAGGCCGAACTTTCTGAAAACACGGTCAAGTACGAATGCGATACGGGCCATATATCCGCAGGCTTCAAGGAAAGCAAGCAGGAAGAACAGAACCAGCATCTGCGGAACGAATCCGAGGACCGCTCCTACACCTGCAACAATACCGTCAAGTATAAGGCCTTTCAGCCAGTCAGCTGCGCCCACCTTGTCAAGACCGCTTTCGATTATCGCAGGGATACTCGGTACGAATACGCCGTAGTCGGCAGGATCGGGCTCATCGCCTATTTTCTCCACTGTCCTTACAGCAGCCTCGTAATCAGCGATTGAAGCTGTTTCCTCTGTAGTTTCCAGCGTCTCCTCGTCCTCGACAGAGTATGTGAACTCGCCCACAGGAGCGCTGCCGTTTTCTTCAACGTAAGCGTCATAGCCGTCGATTATCTGCTGTGCGCCTGCATATCTTTCGGAAACGTCGTCATAATCTCCCGAGATGCCGAACAGGTGGAAACCGTCGCCGAAGAGGTTATCGTTAGTCCAGTCGGTAGCCCAGGCACCGGGTCCCTTCATTGCTATGAGATAAACAAGAGTCATAATTACCGCAAAGATAGGAAGGCCAAGCCAGCGGTTAGTAACTATCTTGTCTATCTTATCGGAAGCTGTAAGACTGCCTGCATTTTTCTTCTTATAGCAGGCCTTGATAACATCGGCTATGTAAATGTAGCGCTCATTGGTGATTATACTCTCAGCGTCGTCGTCAAGCTCTTTTTCCGCGTCCTTTATATCGTTCTCGATGTGCTTCTGAATACTGTCGGGTATGTTAAGCTTTTCGAGCACCTTTTCGTCACGCTCGAAGACCTTGATAGCGTACCAGCGCTGCTGCTCCTCAGGCATATCATGAAGAACAGCTTCTTCGATATGAGCAATAGCATGCTCAACAGGTCCGCTGAATGTATGCTGAGGGATAGTTCTGCTGTTCTTTGCAGCAGCTATAGCAGCCTCCGCAGCCTCGTCAACTCCTGTGCCTTTCAGTGCCGAGATCTCAACTATCCTGCAGCCCAGCTGCTTTGACAGTTCGTCTATCCTGATCTTGTCGCCGTTTTTATTCACGACGTCCATCATATTTATCGCACAGACAACAGGTATTCCAAGCTCAACAAGCTGAGTTGTGAGGTAAAGGTTTCGTTCAAGATTTGTGCCGTCGATGATATTAAGAATAGCGTCCGGTCTTGTTTCGATGAGGTAATTTCTTGCTACGACTTCTTCAAGGGTATACGGCGATAACGAGTAGATTCCCGGGAGATCGGTAACGATAACATCACTGTGCTTCTTAAGCTTTCCCTCTTTCTTTTCAACAGTAACGCCCGGCCAGTTTCCCACAAACTGATTAGAACCCGTGAGTGCATTGAACAGGGTGGTCTTACCTGCATTCGGGTTGCCTGCAAGTGCTATTCGCAGTTCCATTTATATCTTCCTTTCACGTTATTAATCACTAACACTAAGTCAAAAACTCAAGGACTGTCCGTCCTTTTTTTTGAAATTATTCGACTTCTATCAATTCTGCATCTGCTTTTCTGAGCGAAAGCTCATAGCCGCGCACCTTTATCTCAATCGGATCGCCGAGCGGAGCTACCTTGCGGACAAATACTTCCGTTCCCTTGGTAAGTCCCATGTCCATGATGCGGCGTTTTATGGCTCCTTCACCGTGAAGCTTCTTCACCTTTGCTGTAGAACCAACAGCTGTTTCTTTGAGTGTTTTCATCTTCTCTCTCCTATCATACCATTATTCTGCGGGCCATGTCCGCACCGATAGCAATACGTGACTCCTTTACCTTAACAATGACATTTTCGCCGAGAACGTTTATCAGCGTTACCTTTCCGCCCACGGTAAAACCAAGATTTTCAAGGTGCTGACGTATCGCAGGAGTCCCTCCCAGCTTCTTGATAGTCAGCTCTTTTTCAGGCTCTGCCAAACTTAGCGGCATCATTTCTCATCCTTCCATTTCAGTTGATTTTTTATCATATGGTAGTGTGATATATATACAGAAATTGTTAGTGTTTTATAACGGATATATAATATCACCTCGGATTTGATTTGTCAATGATTTGAAAAGACGCATATAAGAAGTTTGTATATAATAACAATTTGTAAGTGTTGACTAACCCATATTTTGTTGTAAATAAAAGAACGGCCTCTCTTAACCAGCCGAAAAGCTTCGGCTGTAAACCTGAAGCAACATTACACTTCTCATTTCAGAAGAATTATTAATGTCTGAATGAATAATTGTTCATGTTCAACACTAAAAGTTCCAAATATCAATAGCAAGATGTTAGTATATACAAATATCATTAACATCAATTGACACAGTAAATCCGCAATGATATAATCTTATATGTTAGATATATCTAACACGAATAAATCATTATAGCAGGCTCCTTTCAGTTATACGGAATAAGTGCGAATATTCTGTATTACAGAGCCTGCTCACGCCAATAATGTGATAAGTCACATTAAATATATTTTAACAGGAGAAAACTATGGACTATTTAGAAATTGAAAAAGTTGTGGGACGTGAGATCCTTGACTCCCGCGGAAATCCGACAGTTGAAGCTGAGATAACTCTCGCAGACGGTACAGTCGCAAGAGGAACCGCACCAAGCGGTGCCTCGACAGGCGAATTTGAAGCTCTTGAGCTTCGTGACGGCGGCAAGCGCTACCTTGGTAAGGGTGTAACCAAAGCTGTAAACAACATCAACACTGTCATTGCCGATACTATCACAGGTATGGACGCCTCCGACATCTACGCTGTTGACGCAGCTATGATAAAGTCCGACGGTACAAAGGACAAGTCCAGCCTCGGTGCAAACGCTATACTTGCAGTATCCATCGCCTGTGCCAGAGCTGCTGCCGCATCTCTTGATATCCCGCTTTACCGCTTCCTCGGTGGCATTCAGGGCACAAAGCTCCCGGTACCCATGATGAATATCCTCAACGGTGGAGCTCATGCCGACAGCGCCGTTGATACTCAGGAATTCATGATAATGCCAGTCGGAGCTCCCACATTCAGTGAGGCACTCCGCTGGTGCGCTGAGGTGTTCCATACACTGAAAAAGCTCATCAAGGACATGGGCGACGTTACCGCTGTCGGTGACGAAGGCGGCTTTGCCCCCAATAAGCTCACAAGCGATGAGGAGGCTATCGAAAAGATACTCGAAGCTGTAAAGGCTGCCGGATTTGAGCCGGGCAGGGACTTCATGATAGCTATGGATGCTGCTTCATCCGAGTGGAAGAGCGAAAAGGGCAAGGGCTTCTACAAGCAGCCCAAGAGCGGCAGGGAGTTCACATCCGACGAGCTTATCGCTCACTGGGAGGCTCTTGTTGACAAGTATCCCATCATCTCTATCGAGGACGGTCTCGACGAGGAGGACTGGGAAGGCTGGCAGAAGATGACTGCAAAGATCGGTCACAAGGTACAGCTGGTCGGCGACGATCTTTTCGTTACAAATACAGAGCGTCTTGCAAAGGGTATCTCGCTGGGTGCAGGTAACTCTATACTCATCAAGCTCAATCAGATAGGTTCAGTCTCTGAAACCCTGGAAGCTGTCAAAATGGCTCACAAGGCAGGATATACTGCTATTTCTTCTCACCGCTCGGGCGAGACTGCCGATACAACTATCGCAGACCTTGCAGTTGCACTTAACACCTGCCAGATCAAAACAGGCGCTCCCTCACGTTCTGAGCGTGTTGCCAAGTACAATCAGCTTCTCCGTATTGAAGAACAGCTCGGTGCTTCTGCCTGCTATCCGCAAATGGGCGCATTCAATGTAAAAAAGTGAGCATAAAATAACGAAAGCTTCACGAACCTTCCTTTCAATACAAAAACTCGCCTGCTTTTTCCGGCACAGGCGAGTTTTTACTTTTATTGTACTTCACGGAAATACTTTATACGCCCCTTTTCAAGGCATATAAGATACTGACAGCAAAGGGAGATCAGCTCGGGATCATGAGTGGAAACGATAACTGTTTTTCCATGTTCTGCAAGCTTTTGCAGCAGACCGCCGACTATTTTCATGTGTCTGTGATCAAGTCCCGATGTAGGTTCATCGAAAAGAAGTATTTCAGCATTTGCAGCAAGTGCTGAGCAAATAGCCGTGCGCTGTTTTTGTCCGCCGGACAACGCCATCGGGTGGGTATCCTCAAAGCCTGCAAGACCAAGCTCGGCTATAAGTTTGTCCGCATACTGCTTATCTTCATTTTTCATTGACAGCAGCACCTCTGCTTCGACGCTGTCAGTAAAAAGCTGGTGATTTACGTCCTGCATGACCATGTAGCACTTTTTCAGCAGCTTTTTTCCCGTAAAGATTTCATCATCAATGTCAAGTCTTACAGGGCAGCTTTTTTCAAGTCCGCAGAGGCAGCGCAGAAATGTTGATTTTCCTGCACCGTTCCTTCCGATAAGACCTGTAACGCTGCCCTGCGGCAAACGCAGTTCGGGGATGGAAATGGTGTATTTATCAGAGCTCTCAGCAGTGAGCTTCTTTCGCCATAGCACATATTTCTGCGGCTTATAGGTGAAATACATATCCCGTATAGTGACCGCTTTTTCAAAGGTCGTGTCGGAGCTTCTGCTTTCGGGAGAGAACAGCTCTCCGCCGAATTCACGTATGTACTTTTCTTCCAGATTAATTGGACGCAAGCCGTATTTTTTGAGCTCCCCAGATTTGAGCGAACGGAACTCATTTTTATTCCATTCATGTATTATTTTTCCGTTTTCAAGAAAGACAACACGGTCAACAAGGTCCTTAAGATACCATAATCTATGTTCGGAAATGATAATGGTTTTGCCACTTTCTTTCCATTTTCGGATAACGTCTTTCAGCTCGCCGATAGCCTTCCAATCGAGATTAGAAGACGGCTCGTCAAGTATGACGATTTCGGGCATCAAAGCTGATACACTGGCGCAGGCTATCTTCTGTTTTTCGCCGCCTGAAAGAGCAAAAAGACTTTTCTCCATCAGATTTTTAAGCTCCAGTTCATTTACAACTTCAGCTTTTCTGCGGCATATCTCCGCAGGCGGAAGTCCGATATTTTCCGTACCGAAGGTTATCTCGCCGTCAGTATCGACTGCAAAAAACTGGCTTCTCGGATTCTGGAACACAGTTCCAACTACGCTTGCAAGGTCGTAAAGCTCAGTTTTTGCGATATCCTTTCCGTTTACAGTAACGCTGCCCGACAGTTCACCCTTGTAGTAATGCGGGATAAGCCCGTTGATAAGTCTTGTTATGGTAGTTTTTCCGCAGCCCGAAGCACCGCAGAGCAGAACGGTCTCACTGTCTTTGATATTCAGTGAAACATCATGCAGACCTGCTTCTTCCGAGCCTTTATACCGAAACTCCACATTTTTTATCTCTATCATATACTATCACCTGAAATACTTTGCTGTGATAAAAATAATAACGCTCACCGCAAATATCCCTATCATAATGAAGTCCGTCGCTTTCATTTTCAGCTCATAGGGGTTTGTGCGCTTTACGGGAGCTCCGAGACCTCTTGTTACTGCCGCT
>JAEEGL017003929.1_pt1 | contig 21150 bp, 10 predicted proteins | sample 9134231 | NCBI WGS metagenome assembly JAEEGL01 (sample SAMN16246548, study PRJNA631951) | gut metagenome | biome: gut microbiome; feature: rumen; material: fiber-attached | host: Bos | place: Iran: Karaj | collected 2018-10 | reverse complement strand
GATGCCTGGTGGATGGACTCTACCGATCCCGACTGCTTCTATCCCACCGATGCCGACTACGCCCATAAGGTGTATGGCGGCACATGGCGCTCCCTGCGTAATGCCTTCCCCTTAGAGACCGTCCGTGGTGTCTATGAGAAACAGCGTGCTGTATCCGAGGCGAAACGCTTGTTCATCATGACGCGTTCATCGTACGCAGGCCAGCAGCACTATGGCTCTAATATGTGGAGTGGCGATGTGGCCTCGTCGTGGGAGATGTTGCGCAATCAGGTGCCTGCCGGACTGAGTTATTCTCTGACGGGTAATCCCAATTTCAATACTGATATTGGTGGTTTCTTCTGCAACTCCTACAACACCCGTGGCCCTGGCTCTGCACCACAAAACCCGCAGTTCCAGGAACTCTATGTGCGCTGGATGCAGTATGGTCTGTTCTGTCCTGTGTTCCGCAGCCACGGTGCTGATGCACCCCGCGAGATCTGGCAGTTCGGCAAGAAGGGCGAACCGGTTTATGATGCCATTGAGAAGCAGATTCGCCTGCGCTATCGTCTTATACCTTATTTATATAGTACGGCTTGGCAGGTGACCAGCAACAACGACAGCTACATGCGCCCGTTGTTTGCCGACTTCGCTGCCGACAAGAAGGTGTGGAACATCACCGACGAGTTTATGTTCGGTCGCAGCATCCTCGCTGCTCCCATTGTCAATCCTCAATATACCCAGGAGAAAATCATCCGTACCAACGAGATGACTGGCTGGGATCGACAGACTGTGTCCGACGGTTCCGCCGTCGGAACTATCGACTGGAGCGCCACCAAGACTGCCACCAAATACCTGCCGAAGGGTGCCACTTGGTATGACTTCTGGACGGGCAAGCAGTATAAGGGTGGCCAGACGCTGACTCTCGAGACCACTTTCGACCGCGTGCCGATGTTTGTAAAAGCCGGTAGCATCCTGCCGCTCGGTCCTGAGATGCAGTATGTGGGCGAGAAGGCTTGGGACAATCTTGAGCTGCGCGTCTATCCCGGTGCCAATGGCTCGTTCACACTCTATGAAGACGAGGGCGACGGCTATAATTACGAGAAGGGCATCTATTCGACCATTGAGTTCCAGTGGAACGACAAGGCGAAGACACTCACCATCGCTGCTCGCAAGGGCAGTTATCCTGGCATGTTGCAGCAGCGCCAGTTCACGGTGGTACTGCCTGACGGAAAGCAACAGACGGTGAAGTATGACGGCACCGAAGTCGTAGTAACGTTATAACGGCAAATCGTTATAACGACGATCGTCATAACGAAATAACGTGATAACGTAATAACGATTAAACGAAAGAATGATGTTTACAGAAGATCGCGGGCTTTACGTAGCCCATAGCCCGAACGGGCCATTGTCGATAGTAGGAAAGATGGCAAACCGCCACGGTCTCATTGCCGGTGCCACAGGCACTGGCAAGACCGTGACGTTGCAGGTGCTGGCTGAGACGTTCTGTCAGGCAGGCGTGCCCTGCTTCATGGCCGACATGAAAGGTGATCTCTCAGGTATCTCTCAAATGGGAAAAATGAGCGGTTTCATCGAGAAGCGACTGCCAGAGTTCGGCTTGGAAACTCCTCAGTTTCAGGCTTGTCCCGTAAGACTCTATGATGTCTTTGGCGAGCAAGGCCATCCCATGCGAGCTACTGTCTCACAGATGGGACCGCAGTTGCTGTCGCGCCTGCTCGACCTGAACGAGACGCAAGACGGTGTGCTGAACATTGTGTTTCGTGTGGCTGACGAGCGTGGACTGCTCATCCTCGACTTGAAGGACCTGCGGTCGATGCTCGACTACGTGTCTCAACATGCCAAGGAATATACCAGCAAGTATGGCAATGTCTCCTCTGCCTCGGTGGGCGCCATTCAGCGCGCTCTGCTTCAGTTGGAGGCACAAGGGGCGGACAAGTTCTTTGGTGAACCGTCGTTTGAGATCAACGACCTCCTGCAGCAGAAGGATGGTAAGGGTGTGATGAGCGTGTTGGCTGCCGACAAGTTGATGATGCAGCCGAAGCTCTACAGCACCTTCCTGCTTTGGCTCTTGAGCGAGATCTACAGCACCCTGCCTGAGGTGGGCGACCAACCTCTGCCGAAACTCGTGTTCTTCTTCGACGAGGCGCACATGCTGTTCGACGGCACCTCGAAGGCGCTGCTGGATAAGATCGAGCAAGTCATTCGCCTCATCCGTTCGAAGGGCGTGGGCATCTACTTTATCACGCAGAGTCCTACCGACATCCCTGAGAATATCCTTGGACAGTTAGGCAACCGTGTACAGCATGCCTTGCGTGCTTATACACCGAAAGACCAGAAGGCTGTGAAGACCGCTGCCGACACCTTCCGTGCCAATCCTGCATTCAAGACCGATGAGGCTATCATGAGTCTAGAGACGGGCGAAGCACTCGTCAGCTTCCTTGATGAGAAGGGCGCCCCTTCGATGGTGGAGCGTGCAAAGATCCTCTTCCCCCTCTCGCAGATTGGTGCTATCACCGAAGGACAGCGACTCGACTTGATTAAACAGAGCGAAATTTACGGAAAGTATGACACGCCCGTTGACCGTGAGAGTGCCTACGAAATACTGATGCAGGAGGAGGAAGCCTCCCCAGACCCCTCCGAAGGAGGGGAGACGCTTCCTACAGGAAAAGCGGCAGCAACCACAGAGAAAAAGAAGCCGGGCGTGATGAGCAAGGTGTTGAAGGCTGTGCTGACAGCCATCACCTCGACGCTGGCAGCTGTGTTGGGCACATGGGTCAGCGAGAAGGTGTCAGGCAAGACTACCAAGAAGCGCACCACGACCAAGGAGCGTGTGGTGAAGAACGCCACCAGCGCTGCTACCCGCACACTGACTAAGGAATTGGCACGTGACATTCTCGGTAATCTGGTGAAATGATCAAAAGGGTTCTACCTTTGGCAGTCTGTGGTGCTGCGCTGTGAGGCTTTGAAAGAACGTATCCCAGCCTCAGCACAGGATGCTTTCTATCAGTTGGTTTATTATCCAGCAGTAGCCTCGGCTGGTGTGGCTATGATGTACAATGCAGCTACGATGGGCGACAGCCTGACCGTCTGCGATCTGATGGAAAAAGATCAGCGACTGACTGACTATTATAATAAGGTGATGGCAGGCGGCAAGTGGGACGGCATGATGCTCGACAATCACATCGGCTATACGAAATGGTCTATTCCCGACAAGAACCGTCATCCCATGAGTCTCGGCTATAAGGTTGACCTTCCGCTTCTCTACTCATTTGCAATACCGTCGAAGGAATACTCCATCCGTGCCATAGACTTTATCAATACGGATAGGGAGGTACATCCCTGTTTTAACGGATGGGAGATACTTTGGGGCCTGGGTCGCGGTGACGGTTGCATGGGAGCCGCCGATGTGATGAAAGAATGGCCTGCCAATGGCAGCGGTCCTGTCCTTGAGTATAGTGTAGAGTGTAGAGTGGATAGTGTGGAGTTTGCTACCGCGCCAGCAACCACTGCGGTAGCAAACTCTAAACTCAACACTCTACACTCACAATTCAAAATATCCATTGGTATCCTGCCCACGCAAGACATCGTGCCCGCCCGTGGGTTGCGTCTCGGTGTACAGCTCGATGACGAACCTATGCAAGTGATTGATGCCCGTCAGGGCCTGCACGACGAGTTTCTGGAATACACGCCGAAGAACCTCGCCCAGTCGAAAAATCTCAAACCCCTGCCGCCACATAACAATCTGCTGCTTAGTGGTTGGAAGAACGGCAGAAAGATGCTGCGCCGCGACGAGGTGTTTGACAATATCCGTTGGCTGGAGGTCAGCTTCCCCGATGTAAAACAAGGTAAGCACCGTCTGAAGATCATTATGATAGACCCTGAAATCGTCATCGAGACCATTGTGGTCAATCCCGACAACAATCGCTACAGCTATTTCGGTGCTCCAATTACTCCATGAACACCGACACCAATCAAGAATGTGGCTTTAGGAACGAATTACTACAAAGGGTAATTCGTTCCTAAAGATAAAAGAGTTATACTGTTTAGTAGCTCACCTTTGGCTCAAGCTCCTTAGCTTGATCAATCATCTTTTGAATCTCAGCAACGGCTGGCACACGTCCACAGATGTGGCGGGCGGCATTTGTCTCTTCAAGTTTCGGTTGCAGGTTTTCTGCTACGCGGTGACGGAACTCCTTCACAGTATCTACGCCAGCGGCTTCAAGCAGTTCGGCAAACTGTGGTCCCACACCGTTGATACGGAACAAATCAGCATGGTTTGTCCAGCGTAGAATCAGTTTCTCAGCGATGCCAGTGGCTTCGGCCAGTTCCTTGCGTCCCTTGGGAGCAGCACACTTTTCCAACAGCTCACTCACTTTCATGATGCCAGCTGCCTGTAACTTTTGGGCGTAAACGTCACCTACACCTTCGATGTCAATAATCTTGTAGTCCATAATCTTTTAGGTTTTAAAGTTAATAATGTGGTTTATACCATTTGAAGGACAAAATTAAACATTTTTGCTGAAAAGCACAACATTTTTTCCTTTTTTTTTATGGTTTCTCATTCTTGAGACCATTTCGTAACATTTTTTACTAGAAAACAGGCAGATATTAGCAGTTTTATGCGTAAATTTGCAAACTGACTCGTGAAATATATTCTTGCTTATGAGAAAGATTCTGTTTTTTTGCCTTCTCCTATGCCATGTGCTTCATGTTGATGCGCAGACTGGACTGTTTTTTGGCGATGACCGACTGACGAGCACCGTGATCACGTCTATCTGTCAAGACAAGACGGGATATATCTGGATAGGTACAGAATATGGCCTGAATCGTTTTGATGGCTATCATTTTACCCAATACCTTCATCATGAGGAAGACAGTACCTCGCTGCTTTATAATGTGGTAACGACGCTTTTCTGCGACAATCATGGCAGCCTGTGGGTAGGCACTACCAAGGGACTGCAACGTTACGACGATGCTACCGACAGTTTTATCACCTATCAATTCCCTGATGACACTAAACCGCATGTGAGCCAACTCTTGCAGTTGCGCAGTGGCGAACTGCTGGTGGGCACCTCGGGTTATGGCCTTTGTCAGGTACAGCCCAATAGCACGGCTCTTCTCGAAAGGGAAGACTATAAGGTGGATGAGAATGACAATTATTTCAACTGTCTCTACGAAGATGCTAAAGGCTGTTTGTGGAGAGCTGGGGCTGGACGTTTTAACTGTACGTTGAAGGGACAGCCTGCTCGCCATTTTGATGTCTCCTACGGTATTCCCACCGCTATCTTTGGATTCAACGGACAGATTGTTGCCCTCTGTCGCGACAATTTTCAGTTCTTTCCGTCATCGTCTGACATTCGCCAAACGGCACCTGTCAATCCGTTTGACATCAGTGCTGCGGAAGGCAAGGGCGGCTTCCGTACTGCGCTGAAGGATCAGAAGGGCAATATCTATGTAGGCACATTGGGTAACGGTCTTTTCTGGATACCCGCAGGATCCAACACACTACAGCGCCATCCCGCCACCGTCATGGGTTTCGACCTGAAAGCTTCCAAGATTTGGGCGATGGCCGAAGACCGTCAGGGCAATATCTGGGTGGGGTGTCAGCAGAAGGGCCTGCTCATGATTCCCAACCGGCTGTCGCGCTTCTCGGCCTGGAGTTTTGCGTCGCAGAAGATAGATATTGGCACCTGCGTCTCTTCGGTGTGTCAGGGTGATGACGGCATCACGTGGTGTACGGTTCAGGATAAGGGCGTCTATGGTTTCAATGCTGAGGGACAGATTGTGGCCAACCCGCAGGCGCCTGACAATGTGGAAATAATCTATCGTAATGGTCAGGGCGAATACTGGGTTGGCACGCGTCATGGTCTCTATGCATACAACCCGCTTACGGGACGTTCGCAGTTGATTACCGATTTTGCTTGCGACAAGTTTAATGCCATGACTGACAACGGACACGGTCACTTGGTAATCTCGGCTTTCTCGAAAGGCATTCTGGACTATGACAAAGCTACCCGCACGTTGATCCATCATGACATGGCCTCAGCTGAAGATTCCCTGCACGGAGGATTGTGTAATAACTGGGTGATGACCGTCATTTCCGACCATGATGGTCGGGTGTGGATAGGCACGGCGTCGGGCGTGTCCTGCTATGAACCTCAGACGCGTAGCTTCAGACCTTTTGGCTGGCAGGTACAAGCTGAAGCCATCCGCTGCCTCTCCCTCTGTGAGACCCGTCAGGGCGACATACTGATGGGCACCATTCAGGGTCTGTTCATCTGGCATCGACAGAGCAATCAGACGGAACCGTTCCCGCACTCAGAACAATTGCGCTCACAGGTCATCAGCTATATCGTCGAGGATAATAGCGGCGACCTTTGGTGCAGCTCCACCAACGGCATCTGGCACTATCAGGCTGCGCAGAAGCATTGGGTCAATTATGTCAGCGGCTCAGGACTCACCAGCCATGAATATGTGAACAGTGCCGGACTGCATACCACAGAAGACCGCATTTTCTTCCCAACCAGCGACGGTCTTACCACCTTCTCTCCTCAGCAATTGAAGAGTCTGCAGATAGAGCCTAAGGAACTGTTGCTCACTAATTTCTATATCGCTGGCCATGCTGTGAGCACGCTCACCCTGTCCAACGATCATCAGGTCACCAGTCTGCCCGTCAGCCAAAGTGACCGTTTCACGGTGAGCCATCTCGACAACAACATCACTCTTGAGTTCTCTTTGCTGGACTATGCCGATGCGTCGAACGTCGTCATCGAACATCGTTTTGACAATCGGGACTGGATCGTGGGCAAGATCGGGCAAAATAGCATCGACTTGAGCCATCTGGCCAGTGGTACCTACCATTTAGAGGTGCGTGCCCGTGAAGATGGGGTGCTGTCACCGTCGCGCATCATCACCATTGAGGTGCTGGCACCGTGGTATCGCACCACGTTCGCGTACCTTATTTATATATTAGGTGTTCTCACACTCCTCGGACTGCTTGTCATGATATGGTGGAGGCATGTCAAACTCAATGTGGAGGAAGACAAGATGAAGTTCCTCATCAATGCCACACACGACATCCGTTCGCCATTGACATTGATTATGGGTGGTATTGGGAAACTGAAAAAGGTGACCACGGACAACGAACCGAAGGAGGCTATTACGACCATAGAAAGCAATGCGCAGCGCATTCTGAATCTGGTGAATCAGATTCTTGATGTGCGTAAGATTGACAAGCAGCAGATGCACCTGCACTGCCAGCAGACCGACTTGAAGGACTTCCTGCAGATGAGTTGTAAGCTTTATGAGTTTACGGCTCATGAGCGTGGCATCACCTTCACATTGGATGCTGCTGATGATGTGCCGCCTGTATGGATCGACCGCACGCAGTTCGACAAGGTTGTTTCCAATCTGCTTTCCAACGCCTTCAAGTATAGCTATGACATGGGCGAGATCACCGTTACCCTGTCGCAAGGACAGGACGACCATGCCCGCGAGCCGCTGAAGCGATATGTGCAAATCAGCATTACCGACACGGGCACTGGCATGCGTGAAGGTACGCTGCAGCATCTCTTCGATCGCTTCTATCAGGGCACTACCGACAAGTCGGCTCATGTGCAAGGAACGGGTATTGGCCTGAACCTCTGTAAGATGATTGTTGATATGCACCACGGCACTATTGCAGGCAGCAACCGTCAGGATGGCATCAAAGGCAGCGTCTTCACCGTCCGCTTGCCACAGGGTAACAGCCATCTGTCAGAAGGTGAGATTGACTACCACAAGGACGAGCCTACCAGCATTCGTTTGAAGGGGAAACAGAAAGCTGCCACGGCCTACCAGATTCTTTTGGTTGATGATGACGAGGAGATACCACGCTATATCAGTCAGGAACTGGGCCACTACTACCATTTCACCATGTGTCGCAATGGTAAGGACGGCCTGCGCGAGTTGCTCACTAACACCTCCTATGACCTGGTCATCAGCGATGTGATGATGCCTGAGATGGACGGATTCACCATGCTGCGCATGATACGCACCAATGGTCAGGTGAACCATCTGCCCGTCATCATGCTCACCTCAAAGACCGACATCGGTAATCGTCTCGAAGGTCTGGAGCGTGGTGCTGATGCCTATCTCACCAAGCCCTTCTCCATCGAGGAACTCCATGCCACCATCGATAATCTCATTGCCAGCCGTCAGCGTCTGCATGGTAAGTATAGCGGCACGCAGATGCCCAATGAGCAGATTAAGAAGATAGAGGTGAAGGGCAACGACGAACAGCTCATGGAGCGCATCGTTGACAGTATCAACAAGCACATCAGCGACAGCGACTTCACCGTAGAGACGCTGTGCGAGGAGGTGGGCATCAGCCGTGCCAACCTGCATCGTAAGATGAAGGCCATGACAGGCATCACTGCCACCGACTTCATGCGTAACATCCGCATGGAGCAGGCAGCCCGCTTGCTCTCTGAACAGAAGGTCAACATCACGCAGGTGGCTTATAGTGTGGGTTTCTCTTCACTGCCATATTTCTCTACTGCCTTCAAGAAGCATTTTGGTGTCTCGCCAACGGAATATATTGAAAACCAACAATAGCTTCACACAAAATTAAAAATGATGAAACTGATGATTGAAAAAACAAAAGAAAATGAAACGTATGGCGAAGCCTTTATGAAGGTTTCGCCGTAATTTTGCAAAGAATACTGAATACCTCTTATTATAAGGAATTTTTTTTAACAATTCAATCCGATGAAACCATTCAAATCTTTACTGTCAACCAGCCTGCGCGCGCTGTTGCTCGTGGGTGTCTTCGGCTTGTCGCCTGTCACTGTCGGTGCCGACAATATCACGGTTAATGGCACCAGCCGTTCGTATAATGTCTATGCCCCTAAGAATCTGGGTGAGAACCGTCCGCTGCTCATCTTCTGTCATGGCTATAATCAGGATGCCAACTGGATGCAGAACAGTGAGTTCAAAAATGACCAGGTGAGCATGGAGGCGGTGTGTGACACCGCTAAGTTCGTTGTGGTCTTCCCCAACGGCATCGACAAGTCGTGGGACACGGGTGGCGACCGTGACATCAACTTCATCAAGGCAATCATCGACAAGATGGTGACACAACATAAGATTGACCGTAACCGTGTCTATCTTGGCGGTTTCTCCATGGGCGGCATGCTGACGTATCACGCCATGAACAAGATTCCCGACCTGATTGCTGCGTTCGCCCCCTGTAGCGGCTACCCCATGGGTGGAGCCACTGCCAGTGCCAGTGCCCGCGCCATCCCTATCCTGCATATCCACGGCACCAGCGACGAGACCTGTGCTTTCAGTGGAGCTCAGCCTGCGCTGAACGTGTGGATCAACCACAACGGTTGTCCCACGACGGCCAAGGTCACCAGCAACTACAACGGTTTCAGCGGATGCAAGATGCATGTGTGGGGTCCAGGCAACGATGGCGTAGAGGTTCGTTTGCTGGAGCTGCCGAACAAAGGCCACTGGATTTGCAAGGAGAAGCAGGTCTATACTGGTAAGGAGATCTGGAACTTCTGTAAGCGATTCTCGCTCAACAAGACCACGCCTAACGTGAAGATCACCGCACCTGCCACTGGCGGCAAATACATCAGCTTTGCCCCCAAGGGTGAGGCCGTTTTCCCTGATATCACCATTACTGCTACGGCTGACGATCCGAACGGCACCGTGGAGAAGGTGGAGTTCTTCGACGGCACCACGCTGCTCGCCACCTGCACAGCCAAACCTTATAGGGCTGTGCTGACGGGAGCCAAGGCCGCCAAGCACACGTTGAAAGCTGTGGCCACCGACAACGATGGTGAGACCAGTACTGCCAGCGTCGAGGTGACGATGCAGGCTCCGACCACTCTCACCCTCTCGTCGGATTTCAAGGAGGCGAATGCCTTGCCTGCTGGTTGGACTACCTATGACAGCAGCGAAAAGCGCACGGGCTACAGCAGTGGTTATTCGTCGGGCTGTCGTGTGTTACAGTTTACCGGCTCATCCAAAGGATTCGGCTACGGTCTTTATTTCCGTAACATCAACGGCAAAGCCAAGCAGGGCTATGCCAAGTTTGGTCTGAAAGATGCAGGTACGACACTCAGTCTCGCTCCTGGTCACTATACGCTGAAATACAAGATTTGCAATTGGAACATGGAGAACTTCGGCGACGTGGAGCTTCATATCGAGAAGCGCACGGGCAGCACAAGCATTGCCAGCCAGACCTATACGCCGAATATCAACATCGGTAATGTGGCTTCTAACAATTTCAAGAGTCCGGCCCAGCAGACCTTTGAGTTTGACATCACTGAGCAAGGCGACTATGCCATCGCCATCTATTCGGCGGCCTCAGAGTGGAGCGACTGCATCATTGGTACGATGTCGCTGACCGCTAACAGCTATGAAGCTACAGGAATCGAGGAAATTGAGAATTCAAAATTGAGAATTGACCATTTAAAAGGGACGGTCTATGACTTGCAGGGCCGTCGCCAGTCATCAGAGCGTCGCGGCCTCAGTATTGTGCGTGATGCCAACGGCAAGATGAAGAAGATCATTAAGAAATAAGTCATCATAACGAAATTTCGATATAACGGTAAAACGAAAAATGAAGAAAACAATCCTTTCCCTGCTGACTGTTCTTTCGGTGACACCGCTCTTTGCACAAGAGAGCGATAACACGGAACGGCTGTGGTATGACACCCCTGCCAGCATCTGGCTGGAGGCACTGCCCATCGGGAATGGCCGTTTGGGCGGCATGGTCTATGGTGGCCCGCAGTCCGACGAGATTCAGTTAAACGAAGACTCGTTCTGGTCGGGAGGACCGCATAACAACAACAGTACCACCTCAAAAGCGAGTCTGGAGCAGGTGCGCAACCTGATCTTCAATGGCAAGGAGAAGGAAGCTGAGGACTTGATTAATCAAAAGTTTATAAAAGGCCCTCACGGCATGAAATACCTGACGCTGGGTAGCCTGAAGATGATTCACACGGGTATCAGCACGTCGAAAGTGAAGAACTATATGCGTGAACTGGACTTGCAGACGGCTCTCTCTCGTGTGACCTTCGAGCAAGATGGGCATCACTACCAGCGCACCGCCTTCGCTTCCATGCCCGACAGCGTCATCGTCATCCGTCTGGAGGCTGACACCCTTTCCACTGTCACCCTGAAACATTCTGCCCCTTACAGCACCACTTATAGTAAGAGTGCTGATGGCTGTATGGCCACCATTCAGGGCGTTGACCATGAAGGCATCACGGCCAAACTGAAGGCAGCCCTGCGTTATTTCGTGGTGAGCGATGGCGAGGTGACCTATCAGTCGGGTGGCACCGTGAAGGTGACGGACTATACCACTGCCACCATCTTTATCTCTGCTGCTACCAATTACGTCAACTACAAGAATGTGACTGGCAAGCATACAGTGAAGAGTTTGAATTGGTTGAAGGCAGCCCGTGAGAAGGACTATGCCACCTTGCTGGCTCGCCACTTGGACGCCTATCAACAACAGTATCAGCGTGTGCATCTCACGCTGCCTTCTACGGCTGCCAACGCCAAGTTGACCACAGAGAAACGCCTGAACAAGTTCTCAGGCAGTAGTGACTGGGGCATGGTGGCCCTGCTGTTCAACTATGGCCGCTACCTGCTCATCTCTTCCTCGCAGAAAGACGGTCAGCCTGCCAATCTGCAAGGACTATGGAACGACAAACAGGATGCTCCTTGGGACTCAAAATATACCATCAACATCAATGCCGAGATGAACTACTGGCCTTCGGAGGTGTGTAACCTCACGGAGACCAACGCACCGTTCTTCGAGATGATCCGAGACCTCAGCGAGACGGGGGCCAAGACGGCTACGACCATGTATGGCTGTGGCGGTTGGGTGGCTCATCACAATACCGATCTCTGGCGCGTTGCCGGCCCTGTCGATGGCGCTTTCTGGGGCATGTATCCCAATGGTGGTGCCTGGCTGGCCACCCATCTGTGGCAGCACTATCTCTATACGGGCGACAAGGAGTTCCTGCGTGAGTGGTATCCCGTGTTCAAGGGTACAGCCGACTTCTATCTCGACTTCATGGTGCCGCACCCCAACTATAACAACTGGCTCGTTGTGGTTCCCTCGGTGAGTCCTGAACAGGGGCCTGCTGGCAAATCTACGCCTATCACGGCAGGTTGCACGATGGACAACCAGATTGTGTTCGATGCCTTATCAAACACCTTACGGGCCGCGCAGATTCTGGGTGAGGATGCAGAATACATCAGTCGTCTTACCTCAGCCCTTGAACAGATTCCTCCTATGCAGATAGGTAGTAGGAAGCAGTTGCAGGAGTGGCTTATCGATGCCGATGGCAGCGAGCAGCATCATCGCCATATCTCCCACCTCTACGGACTGTTCCCCTCCAATCAGATTTCTCCCTATAGCCACAACGAACTCTTTGCCGCTGCCAAGCAGACGCTCACCGACCGTGGCGATGAGGCTACGGGATGGAGCCTTGGCTGGAAGATCTGTTTCTGGGCACGTATGCTCGATGGCACTCATGCCCTGACCATTCTGAAGAACATGTTGAAGCTCCTGCCGTCGGACGATGCTACCTCGCAGTATCCTAACGGTCGCACCTATCCCAACCTGTTCGATGCCCATCCGCCTTTCCAGATTGATGGTAACTTCGGAGCCACGGCGGGCATCGCTGAGATGCTCTTGCAGAGCCACGATGGTGCCGTCCATCTGTTGCCAGCCCTGCCTACGGTGTGGAAGACGGGAGCAATCACTGGTCTGCGGGCTCGTGGCGGTTTCGAGGTCGATGAGGAGTGGAGCGAAGGGAAACTTCGCTTAGCGAGCGTCCGCTCGACCATTGGCGGTACGCTGCGAATCCGTTCTTACGTTGAACTGGAGGGTGAGGGCTTACAGCCTGCTGAGGGCGACTGTCCTAATGCGCTCTTCGCTCCCGCCCAGATTAAGGAGCCGCTGCTGGCTAAGTCGCTGACCACGAAGCCCAAACTCACGGTGAAGAAAGTGTATGAGTATGACCTGCAGACGGTGGCCGGAGGCGAATACCACCTTTACAGACTGGGCACGATGACGGGAATTAGCGCTACGCTAAATGATAAAGGAAAAATGACAAATGATCATCATTTCTACGATTTGCAAGGACGTGTGGTGACCCAACCGCAGAAGGGCGTGTATATCAGAAATGGCCGAAAGGTTGTTAATGCGAAATAGAATCATCAGTACGAAGAAAGAAATACAAAATGAAAAGAACAGAAATTCTATGAAGAAGTTTTTCGCTTTGGCGCTCGCTCTGTGCAGCAGTCTCCTGCTTCAGGCAGCGAAAGTTGATAAGAAAGTGACCATTACGGTTGGTGATAAGACCCGTGAGTATTGGCTCTATGTGCCCAGTTCGATGAAGGATAACTGTGCATTGGTGCTGTCGCTTCACGGAGCAGGTGGTAATAGTACGGATAAAGCACCTTTTACAACAGGCGTGGCAGACAAGGCCGGCTGTATCGTGGCCTACCCTCAGGGTTTGTTGACCACCTTCCCTGGCTTGGGAGGTATGCAGGCAAATGGTTGGAGCGCATACGGTGAGGAGAATTTCGACACCGACTTCCTGAAAGCCATTGTCGAGGATATCGCCTCGAAATATACCATTGACCGCAAGCGTCTTTACTGCTGCGGCTTCTCCAATGGTGGCATGATGACTTATGTCATGGCCAACACGTGCAGTCATCAGTTCGCGGCTTTTGCAGCCATCAGCGGCTATCCCATCAATGAGTTCCACTTGCACCACACCAGCTGGCGTCCTGTTCCTTTCCTGCATATCCACGGCAAGAATGATGACTTCGTGAAGTATTCGCTTGTGCCCAATGTCATTGACGATATGGTGGCTCGCAATGGCGCAAACCCTGTACCAACAAAGACCACGAAGAGTGGTAAATTTACCAAGAGCATCTATGAAGCAGGGGAGGGTGGCTTCCCTATTATCTTCTATGAAATTGACGGTATGGGACATGAGCCCTACACAGATAAGACCGAGAAGAGTAACTCAGCTCAGACTATGTGGGACTTCTTCAAGGAATACACCCTCGACTCGCCTTGCGATACCACGCTGAAATGGCGTCCTCACCTTGAGACGGAGGGTTTTGCACCCAAGAGTCATGGCTGGAAGGTGAACACTGGTCTCACGTTGCTGTTATTTGGTAATGAACAGAAGACTGATGCTAACCAAAACGTCTATCATTCATTACAGTTTATTCCAGGTAATTATAAACTCTGCTTCAAGACGACGGGTGATGAAGGAAAGAACATCACTGTGAAGATTCAGAAAGTGGGTAAGTCAACCTACCCGTTGAACACCTCGGTGGCTGTGGGTGGTAGTGTTGAGCTGCCCTTTGAGATTAAGGGCAGCTGGGGCGAGTATAAGTTGACGATCACGCGTGCCGCCTCTACTGATCAAATCACCATCACAGACCTTACGGTCTATTCCATGACCCCTGAGGAGGTCGCTGCTATCTCTGCTCCTCACAAGACATCGGTTGTTGACCAGACCACCTATTCCCTCGCAGGACAGAAACTGAATGGTACGCCTCGCAAGGCAGGTGTGTATGTGAAGAAAGGACGGAAGTATGTTCGTAAATAAGACTAACTAAATATCAAACGACAATATGCAAAAGAGATTCGTAACAACGCTGCTGATAGCAGTGACAGCGCTGACGGTGGCGGCTCAGAACCACCGCTTGTGGTATGCACATCCTGCCAGCCATTGGCTGGAGGCTTTGCCTGTTGGTAACAGCCATTTAGGCGCGATGGTCTATGGCGGCACTGAGACGGAGGAAATCCAGCTCAACGAAGAAACCTTCTGGAGTGGTTCGCCTCACAATAACAATAGTGGTGAGTCGCTGGCTTCACTGCCCGAGGTGCGTCAGCTCATCTTTGCCGGCAAGGAGTTTGAGGCCTCCAAACTCATCGACCAGCACTTTGTGAAAGGGCCTCATGGCATGCGCTACCTGCCCTTAGGCAGTTTGAAGCTGAAGTTCGACCATAAGGACGTAAAGGACTATGAGCGTGCGCTGAACTTGGGCAACGCTACTGCCACCACCTCCTATACCTATGATGATGTACACTACGAGCGTACCGTTTTCGCCTCTCAGGCCGACAACGTGATTGTGGTACGCCTGACGGCCAGCAAGAAGGGTGAACTGGACTTCGATATCAACTTCACCAGTCAGTTGCCGACGAAGGTCTTCACCGTATCTGAGCACGAAGGCATCAAGGGAAAGGTCAACGAGTTGGCCGCTGTTGTCGAGGGCGCAGAGCAGGAAGGTATCAAGGCAGGCTTGACTGCCGAGTGCCGTGTCTTGGTCGAGGCCGATGGTGAGGTGGAGCGCAAAGCGGATGGTATCAGTGTGGATGATGCCACGACTGCTACGCTCTATATTACCGCTGCTACCAATTTTGTGAACTATCGGGATGTCAGTGGCAGTCCCGTGAAGAAGAACAGCCAGACGCTGGCCTCAATACAAGGCAAGGGCTATAAGAAACTGTTGAAAAACCATATCCAAAAGTATCAGGAACAGTATAACCGTGTGTCGCTGACCCTGCCCAAGTCGGAAAACTCTACACTTGAGACCGACAAGCGCTTGGAGGCTTTTGCTGGTGGCAGCGATATGGATATGGTGTCGCTCATGATGCAGTATGGCCGTTACCTGCTTATCTCGTCGAGTCAGCCTGGCGGTCAGCCTGCCAACCTGCAAGGTGTGTGGAACGATAAGATGTATGCGCCTTGGGACTCGAAATATACCATCAATATCAATGCTGAGATGAACTATTGGCCTGCGCTGGTGGGTAATCTCGCTGAAACCCAGCAGCCGCTCTTTTCGATGATTCGCGACCTGAGTGTGACGGGCACGAAGACAGCTCGTGACATGTATGGCTGTCGCGGTTGGGTGGCTCATCACAATACCGACCTCTGGCGCATTGCCGGCCCTGTCGATGGTACGCCTTGGGGCATGTTCCCCACAGGTGGCGCCTGGCTCACCACCCACATCTGGCAGCACTATCTCTACACGGGCGACAAGCAGTTCCTCGCGTCCTACTATCCTGTCTTGAAAGGGGCTGCCGACTTCCTGCTCGACTACATGCAGGAGTATCCCGCTGACGGCGAGATCAAGCAGGCCGCAGGGTGGCTGATGACCGTTCCTACCGTCTCACCTGAACATGGACCACGTGGAAAGGGTACGAATGTCTGTGCCGGTTCGACCATGGACAACCAGATAGCCTTCGACGTGCTCTCGCAGACCTTGCAGGCTGCTCAGGCCCTGGGTAAGGATGCCGCCTACATCGGTCGTCTTACATCAGCCCTCGCCAAGCTTCCTCCCATGCAGATTGGCCGCTATGGTCAGTTGCAGGAGTGGCTCATCGATGCCGACGATCCCCGTGATGAGCACCGTCACATCTCCCATCTCTATGGTCTCTATCCCTCCAACCAGATCTCGCCCTACTCGCATCCCGACCTGTTTACGGCTGCTGCCAACACATTGAAGCAGCGTGGCGATATGGCCACGGGTTGGAGCCTTGGTTGGAAGACCAACTTCTGGGCTCGCATGCTCGATGGTAACCATGCCTTCAAGATTATCACGAATATGCTGAAACTGCTGCCCGATGACTCAAAAGCTCGTCAGTACCCCGACGGTCGCACCTATCCTAACTTGTTCGATGCCCATCCGCCTTTCCAGATTGACGGAAACTTCGGCGTGTCTGCAGGCATCTGCGAGATGCTGGTGCAGAGTCATGATGGGGCTGTTCAGCTGTTGCCTGCCCTGCCTGATGTGTGGAAGGAGGGTGCTGTGAAAGGTCTGCGTGCCCGTGGCGGCTTCATGGTCGATGAGGAGTGGAGCGAAGGGAAACTTTGCTCAGCGAGCGTTCGCTCTACGATTGGCGGTACGCTGCGCCTGCGCTCCTATGTTCCTTTGAAGGGTAAGGGGCTGAAGCTTGCTGCTGGAGCTTGTCCCAATAAACTGCTCATGCCTGCTGCCATCAAGACACCTCTGCACTCTCAGGAACTGAAGGATTTCCAGAGTCAGTCTTTGCGTCCTGTCTATGAATATGATGTGGAGACGCAGGCTGGTAAAACGTATAAATTTACCGAAGCGAGATGAAAAAGACTCTCCTCACAACTGCACTTTTCGTCGTTGCTGTCGCCATGCAGGCGCAGAACACCGTCATTGATATCAGAGACGGTAATGGCGATAATACAGACAAATCCTACATCACCTACGACAAGGCTATCTCTGTAGCATCCGGCAAAACGACCGACGTGAAGTTGGCCCGCTATTGCTATCTTAACTCTACCGTCAGTGGCAAGGGCACCATCAACCTCTATGTTGGTGGCGAACGCTGTTGGCTGGGCACAAAATCGGCTTGGGCCAACTGGACGAATTTCAAAGGGGCGGCCCGTGTCTATTCTTTCAAGGAGAACTCCTCTAAGGCTGGCGCTTTCCTTTTGGTGTTGAATCATGGCGGCAAAGTCTTTTCGCCTGAAAAGATTGAAGAATGTGTCAAGGACGGTAAACTGAATAATGCTTTACAGAATTGTGCGCTGACGGTACATAGTGGTGCCGGCGTCTGCAACGAAGCCAACAACGCTAATGCCGGCGGCTTCCGTATCGGTGAACTCCAGATGGAGGCGGGTTCTACCTTGCAGGGCTACATGAAGACGGGCCGTGCCTCGTATTACCTCGTGGGTGGTCTGAACACTGATGGTGTGCTGGCTGGCACCATTGCTCCGTCAAGCTATAACGACGGAACGCTCTTGGGACTGATCAAGGAAGGTACGGGCACCTATCGCATCACGGGCAACAACAACTATCTTACTGGTTGTCTTCGTGTCATCGGTGGCCGTTTGCTGGTCAATAATGACCGTGCTCAGGCTGAGACCCAGAAACTGCGTGGCGGTCTGGGTGCCAAAACCAGTGAGAGCGAGGCCATTGCATACGTCTTTGGCAAGGGCATCCTTGGTGGCACGGGTAGCATCGGTGGTGCTGTGGATAACTATGGTACCATTGAGCCGGGCGATGATACGCCAGGTACGCTGACCCTCAAGAACTATGTCTCCACGACGAAAAATGCTAACCTAACGGTCCATCCAGCCTCAGTTTTGCGCTTCAAGGTGGCGTCTGCCGATAGTTTTGACCGCCTGAATGTAGCTGGCGCTGTGAAGTTCAGCAACACTACTGAGGACTTTTCTACCAGCGATGCTGCTCCCGTGATTACCCTCGCGCTCGATGAACTCCCCTTCAAGGTGGGCACTGAGATTACGCTCCTCACCGCCAAGAGCAAGACGGGCGACTGGCAGTTTGCCCTTCAGCAGCCAGGCAAGGGCACTTGGGCTCTGGAGGAAAAGACAGGTGATGATGGCTATCAGTTGGTGGTCACGCTTGTCTCTACGGAGGACGCAGATCCGGACAACCCGGATGGTCCGGACAATCCGGATATTCCTGAAAGCACCATGGGTCCCTTCTATGATGACGGCATCGATGACAATAAAGACACCAAGACCCTGCGTTACTATGCCGAGAAGAACGACAAGAAGATTGGCGTAGCGCTCTGCACCTATAAGGGACTTGACAGCGACCGTACTGAGGCTGCTAAGCAGTTCAACATGATGGTGGCTGAAAACGAGATGAAGATGGATGCGCTGCAGCCCTCGCAAGGACAGTTCAGCTATGGTGCTGCCGACGGCCTCGTCAGCTTGGCCCAAACGAATACGATGGCCATACGTGGCCACTGCCTGGTCTGGCACACCCAGCAGCCTACATGGCTGAGCAGCGACGGCAAGAAGAATGATAAGGGCTGGACGCGCCAGCAGGCTCTCGACATCATGAAGAACCACATCACGAAGGTGATGCAGCACTTTAAGGGCAAAGTCACTGAGTGGGACGTGGTTAATGAGTGTCTCGACGATGACCAGAGCATCATCCGCACCAAGCCCGAAGGCTATAAGCTGCGCCCCACCGTGTGGCAGTTGGCCATCGGCGATGACTATATCGATTCCGCCTTTGTCTATGCCCGTCGCGCCGTGCCTACGGCTGAACTCTATCTCAACGATTATGACGTGGAGATGCAGGGCAAGGCCAAGGCTGTGGCCTTCTATAATCTGGTGAAGCATCTGCAGGACCGCCAGATTCCCCTCGATGGCGTAGGCCTTCAGTGCCACTTCTCTGTGGGCGATGTCGATTCCGTGAAACTGGAGCAGACCATCCGTCGCTTTGGCGAGGCCAACCTGAAGTGCATCATCACCGAACTTGATATGGGCATCAGCTCTACCTCTGCCAAGGAACTGGAGGAGCAGGCCCGCAACTACCGCGTCATCACCGACATCGTGCTCAACAACGATAACTGTCCGAACCTCGTCATCTGGGGCATCAAGGACAACGACTCATGGCGCAGTGCTTCCAATCCCTTGCTCTACACCTCTGGTCTTGGCAAGAAGAAGGCTTGGTATGCCGTGCGTTCAGCCCTTCGGCATCGTTTTTTAGAGAAAGAGCAGACTGGCATTAAACCTTTTTCTCCTTCGCGCGTCAAAGACGATAATGTGGTCTATGACCTCAGTGGCCGTCGTGTGAATGTCGAGAGCCTGCGCCCAGGCGTTTACATCAAGGCAGGAAAGAAGATAAGTATCAACTAATAAAACCCAAAAAACAAAATCATGAAACAAACTAAGAGAATTGTCCTTGCTGCCATGCTCGTTTTGAGCACCGCTGCTGCATGGGCACAGTGGGGACAGCGCCCCGACCCCAGGGCAAACGTTGGTTTGAAGGATGCCTACAAGGATTACTTCGCCATCGGTGTAGCGCTCAACCAGCGCAATGTGAGCGATGAGGCACAGATTGCCCTCGTCAAGAAGGAGTTCAACAGCATCACCGCAGAGAACGACATGAAGCCAGGTGAGATGCACCCGAAGGAAGGCGTGTGGAACTTCGAGAAGGCCGACAAGATTGCCGACTTCTGCCGTAAGAACGGCATTAAGCTGCGTGGTCACTGCCTCTGCTGGCACAGCCAGTTTGCTGACTGGATGTTTACCGACAAGAAAGGCAAGCCTGTGAAGAAAGAAGTGTTCTACGAGCGTCTGCGTGATCATATCCACACCGTGGTCAACCGTTACAAGGATATCGTTTACTGTTGGGACGTGGTCAATGAGGCCATGGCCGACGATGGTGGTGGCCCCCGCTGGGGTCGTCGTCCTGGTCAGGAGCCCAGCCCCTATCGTCAGAGCCGTGATTTCCAGCTCTGCGGCGATGAGTTCATTGCCAAGGCTTTTGAGTTTGCCCGTGAGGCCGACCCGAATGCATTGCTGTTCTACAACGACTACAGCTGTGTAGATGAAGGCAAGCGTGAGCGTATATATAATATGGTGAAGAAGATGAAGGACGCTGGTGTGCCCATCGATGGTATCGGCATGCAGGGCCATTATAACATCTACTTCCCTGATGAGGCTCAGTTGGAGAATGCCATCGTGCGCTTCAAGGAGCTGTGGAAGCACATCCATATCACCTAGCTCGACCTGCGTATGAACAATGAGAGCGGTGGTCAGCTGATGTTCTCTCGCGGCGAGGCTAAGCCCATGCCTGGCTATATGAACACCATGCAGACCGACCAGTATGCCCGTCTGTTCAAGGTATTCCGCAAGCATGCTGATGTCATCGACTGCGTGACTTTCTGGAACCTTGGTGACAAGGATTCTTGGCTGGGTGTGAACAACCATCCGCTGCCTTTCGATGAGAACTATCGTCCGAAGGCCTGCTATCGCGCTATCCGCGACTTCGATCCCGCTCTTGACAACCGCAAGCCGAAGGAGGACTTCGTAGCTAATCCCTGCAACCAGCCTGGACAGGAATATCCTCAGGTGAACAGCGAGGGCTTTGCCCGCTTCCGTATCGATGCTCCCGATGCCAAGTCAGTCATCGTCAGCCTCGGCCTTGGTGGTCGTGGCGGTACCGTGCTCCGCAAGAATAAGGATGGCATCTGGGAAGGTACGACCGAAGGCCCGATGGATCCTGGCTTCCACTACTATCATCTGACCATCGACGGTGGCACCGTCAATGATCCTGGCACTCACAACTACTTTGGCAGCTGCCGTTGGGAGAGTGGTATCG
>JAEEGL010050882.1_pt1 | contig 21150 bp, 6 predicted proteins | sample 9134231 | NCBI WGS metagenome assembly JAEEGL01 (sample SAMN16246548, study PRJNA631951) | gut metagenome | biome: gut microbiome; feature: rumen; material: fiber-attached | host: Bos | place: Iran: Karaj | collected 2018-10 | reverse complement strand
CTCGGGCAGGTAGCCTATGTGGCGTCGCACCGCAAGGGCGTCGTCGTAGATGCTGTGTCCGCAGACGGTGAGTTCACCTTCGGTGGGGGGAATGAAGCAGGTGATGATTTTCATCAAGGTGGACTTGCCGGCACCGTTGGGACCCAGCAATCCCACAATCTCGCCTTTGGCAACACGGAAGGAGACGTGATCCAATGCGTGCTGCTCGCCGAAGGTCTTGGTGATGTCTTTTATCTCGATCATAATAGCTTCCTATTTTACTCTACTTTGAAGCGACGGCCGTCTTTGATGCCGTAGATATAGGCATCTTTGAAGGGCGTGGTGGACTTGATGGTGGCCAGACGCTTGCGGGCCTCGGCAAGGGAGGTGTAGTTGCCACAGCTGTAGATGAAGTACTTGCCGCTTCTGGAGAAGTGTATGTCGCGGATGCCGCTGAGCTCGGGGTCACCGACCTTGAGTTGGCGACTGGCGGTGAAGATCTGTATGCGGTAGTGGGTGCCTTTGTCCTCGGGAGCCACCTGCCTGGGTTTGGCGGGCTCGGCGGGTTTGGCGGGCTTGGCTTCTGCGGGCTGGGCGCTCTGCGCATTCTGGGCAGCAGGAGCCTTCTGCGTACTCTCGGTAGCAGGAGCGCTCGGAGCGGGCTGGGCATTCTGCGTGGTTTGGGTGAGGCGCCGACGCACGGCCCATGCATCCTTGAAGGGGGTGCAACGCTGCACCTCCTTGCAGTATTCGTTGGCCTCGGTGAAGGTGGCGAAGCGACCCACGCTGTAGCAGTAGAGCTGGCCGTTGCGCGAGGTCATCACGTTGGTGATACCCTTGAAGGCGGGGTCGCCTTCCAGCAGCTCGGTGCCCGAGGTGAGGAACTGCACGGTGAAGAACTCGTTGGGGTTGGTGGCGCTGTTCTTGGGCGCCGACAGGGTGGTGCCCGCAGGCTTTTCTTGTTTCACCTCCGGTTTCGGCTCCGGCTTCACCTCAGGTTTCGGCTCAACTTTGGGTTCCGGCTTCACCTCTGGCTTCGGCTCAACTTTGGGTTCCGGCTTCACCTCTGGCTTGGGTTCAGGCTTCGGCTCTACCTTGGGTTCCGGCTTCGCTTCGGGCTGAGGTTCGGCGGCCACCTCCATACGGGGAGCGAGTTCGCGCGTGGGCACGGGGCGCTCGGTGTCGGTGCTGAGGACGATGGTGACGGTGTCGGTAGCAGGGGCCTTCGAGGGGGCGGGTTTTTCCGGAGATTCAGGCTTTTCCGGACTCTCCGGCTTTGCCTGGGGCTCCGTTTTTTCCTGTTTGGGCGAAGCATAGCCCGGCAGGTTGATCTTCGGGTTCGCTATCTTGTTGGTGCCCTCTTCGGTGGCCTTGAAGGTCATGAAGGCATTGAAGAGCGAGATGGCTATCTTGGCCTGCCCTTCGTCGGAAATCATAAAGGCCTCCTCAGAGGGGTTGCTGATGAAGCCCACCTCCGTGAGCACCGAGGGACAGGTGGTCTTGTAGAGCACAAAGAGCTCGGCCTGCTTCACTCCTCGGTTGATGGTCTTCAGGTTCTGCTTGTATTGGTTCTGGATGGCTTGCGCCAGGTTGAGGCTCTTGTCGATGAACGAGTTCTGGAACATGGCCAGCATAACGAAACTCTCAGGGGCGTTGGGGTCGAAGCCCTTGTAGGCGTCGTTGCTCTTGTAGTCAGCCTCCAGCAGGATGTCGGCATTCTCCTTTTTGGCCACCTCCAGGTTTGCGCGACTCTCGGAGAGGCCCATCACGAAGGTCTCCACACCCGTGGGGGCGGCGGTGGGATGGGAGTTGGCATGGATGGAGATGAAGAGGTCCGCTTTGTTGCGATTGGCAATATGGGCTCGCTCGGCAAGGGAGATGTCCACATCGGTGGTGCGGGTATAGATAACCTTTACGTCGGGGTAGTTGTCCGAAATCAGCTTGCCAAATTTCTTGGCGATGGCCAAGGTGATGTGCTTCTCCTGGGTGCGTCCCCCCTGGGCTCCCGGTTTGGCTCCACCATGACCCGGATCGATGACCACCGTGCGTACCTTATAAGTGTCTTTTTTTTGTGAAAAAGCAGGTGCCCCAATAAGGGTCATAGCGAGGAATAGGGTTAATAAGCGTCTCATTTTCAATATAATAATTTTCTGTTTTTTGATTTGCATAAATAATCTTATCTTTGCAAATCGAAAATGCAAAGATACGAAGATATTTTGAATGTTCAAAATAATGTTTTAAAACGGGCTTGAAAGAGGCAAAAAACATAGCAAAAAAGTGGGCGCTGGCATTGCTGGCGGTGCTCTCTGTTGCCGCCGCCCACGAGGCATCGGCTCAGCAGGACATCGACACGCTGATGGCCGTGTCCAAGAATGCTGTGGACAAGGTCATCAAGTACAAGGCCAAAGATTCTGTGGCTATGGACCTCACCTCGCGGCGCGCCTTCCTCTACAGCGACGGCTCCATCGACTACGACAGTATGCTCCTCATGGCCGACCGCGTGGAGGTGGACTTCGACCGCCATACCCTCCACGCCCACGGCACCGCCGACACTGCGGGCAATGTGGTGGGGCGCCCCTTCTTCAAGCAGGACGGCACCGACTACCACGCCGACACCATCACCTTCAACTACGACACCAAGAAGGGCATCATCCAGGGCGTCATCACCCAGGAGGGCGAAGGGTTCCTCCATGGTCAGAAGGTGAAGAAAATCAACGACTCCGTGATGTTCCTCAGCGGCGGCAGCTACACCACCTGCAACTACGCCCACCCCCATTTCGCACTCAATTTCACTAAGAGCAAGCTCATCGCCGGCGACAAGATTGTGACCGGCCCCGCCTGGCTCTCCATCGAGGATGTGCCCACCCCTGTGGCGCTGCCTTTCGCCTTCTTCCCCATCACCCACTCGCGCACCTCGGGCGTGCTGATTCCTTCCTACGGTTGGCAGAACTACCGCGGTTACTACCTCCGCGACGGCGGCTACTACTTCGCCCTCGGCGACAACTGGGACCTCTCACTCCTGGGCGACATCTACACCAACCTCTCCTGGGCTCTCGAGGCCAAGAGCAACTACTACAAGCGCTACAAGTACAAGGGCAATTTCGACGCCCGCTACGGCATCACCTACGAGGGCATCCGCGGCGACAGCAACACCTTCAACCAGTACACCGACTTCAAGTTCACCTGGACCCACGACCAGGATGCCAAGTCCAACCCCTACAGCCGCTTCTCGGCCAACGTCAATCTGCAAAGCCGCAACTACAATAAGAATACCTCCAACCGCAACGACTACTTCAACTCCACCACCACCTCCTCCATCAGCTACACCACACGCCTCGGCTCCTACCTCAACCTCGCGCTCTCGGCTCGCGAGAGCTACAACGTGCAAACCGGCGTGATGAACATCAAGCTCCCCAGCATCTCCCTCTCCTCCATCACCATCTATCCCCTGCGTCGCGCCAACCCCGTGGGGGGCTACCGCTGGTGGGAGAATATCTCGCTCTCCTATGTGATGAACGCCGAGAACAACATCACCACCGCCGACAGCGAGCTCTTCACCCGCCAAACCCTCAACGCCATGCAGTACGGCATCCAGCACAGCATCCCGCTGTCGAGCAGCGTGAAGGTGCTCAAGTTCTTCAACTGGACCAACTCCCTCACCTACAACGAGCGCTGGCATTGGAGCACCATCGACAAGCGCTACGACGCCTCTACCGGCGCCGTCACCACCGACACCCTCTTCGGCTTCCGCGCCAACCGCGACTTCAATTTCTCCTCCTCGCTGACCACCCGCATCTACGGCATGTTCCAGTACAAGTACGGCCCCCTGAAGGCACTGCGTCACGTCATCAACCCCTCCCTCTCCTTCAGCTACCACCCCGACTTCGGCGCCGAACGCTTCGGATGGTGGAAACAATACACCGACACCTCTGGCTACGTGCACCGCTATTCCATCTTCCAGAACAGCCTCTATGGCGGCCCTCCCGACGGCCAGAGCGGCAACCTCCGCCTCTCCATAGGCAACAACCTCGAGGTCAAATGGCAGAATCCGTTCGACACCACCGCCGAGGTGAAGAAGATCCCCCTCATCGAGAACCTCACCTTCGCCATGAGCTACGACTTCGCCAAGGACTCCCTCAACCTCTCCCCTCTCGCTGTCAGCGGCCGCACCACCCTCTTCCGCACACTGGTGCTGAACTACAACGGCTCCTTCAGCCCCTATGTCATCGACAGCGCCGGACGCCTCCACAACGAGTTCCTCTGGAACAAAGAACACCGCCTCTTCCGCAAGGACAACGCCACCTGGAGCGCCCAACTCTCCTTCAGCATCAACAACAACACCTTCAAGAAAGAGGGCTCCACCCCCAACCAAGGCCACCCCACCACCGCCATCCTCCAAACACCCTACAACTACAACCCCGTGCTCATGACCGGCGGATATGTGGATTTCTCGGTCCCCTGGAACCTCAGCATCAGCTACACCTTCAGCTATGTCAACACCTTCGTGGCCAGCATCATGGACATGCATAGCCAGACGGTGCAGAGCATCAACCTCTCGGGCAACATGAGCCTCACCAAGAACTGGCGCATCGCTATGACCACGGGCTACGACTTCGTCAACAAGGGCATGTCCTACACCACCGTCGACATCTACCGCGACCTGCATTGCTGGGAGATGCGCTTCAGCTGGGTGCCCTTCGGCTACTATCAGAGCTGGTTCTTCCAGATCAATATCAAGGCCGACGCCCTCCACGACGTGAAGTACGAAAAGCGCCAAAGCTATCAGGAAAACAACGGATACTACTCTTATTGAGGAGTGAAGGGGAGTGAGAAGGGAGTGAAGGGGGAGTGAAAGGACAATAGTTAAGCTTGAAAAAATACACTTGAAAAAAATATTATAAACTAATAAATAAAAAATGAGTAAAAGAGCCAGTGTTTGTAGAGTCGTAGAGTCTTGAGAGACTGTAGTATCGTCCTTTCACTCCCTCTCACTCCCCTTCACTCCCTCTCACTCCTTAGAAAACAAACGAGTTCTTTCACTCCTTAAATATAAACAACAATGGACACCAACAAACTCTACCATTCCATCGGCGAGGTGGCCGAGATGCTGGGCGAAGCGCCGTCGGTGCTCCGCTTCTGGGAGACCGAGTTCGACTGCATCCGCCCTGTGAAGAACCGTCGCGGCAGCCGCAGCTACACCGAACACGACATCGAGTTGCTGCGACGCATCAAATACCTCACCCGCGACTGCGGCTACACCCTCGAAGGGGCTCGCGAGCAGATGCGCCAGCGCCCCGTGGAAGACCCCAAGATGGAGGTCGTCAAGCAGCTTCAGGAAGTCCGCAACTTCCTCGTGGAGCTGAAAGAGTCCCTATAATTCCCCCCTGCCCCCTACTCCCACAGTAGCCCCCAAAGCCCTAAGGCCCTTAAGGCCCCTAAACCAAATCAACTCCTACTGCAGGTAGGAGTTGATAGGAAATTGCGGAGAAAAACGTCTCGCGTCAGGGAGTCACGGTGTAGGTCTCGAGGACGGGGACGCCGGAGAGCAGCCAGCTCTTGCCGCCCGAAGGCTTGCCACTGTTGAGGGTTGAGACAAAGGCATCGGACTTGGCTTCCGCAGCGGTCTTGGTGGTGATACCTGTCTGGGTGCCGTCAACAAGGTAGCAGTTGGCATAGGTGCCGGAGGGATAGGAGCCGAAGAAGAGGGGCGTACCTGCCGTTTCCTCGAAGCAATAAACGTTGTTGACAATGCCGCTGGTGTAGGTGCCCACAGCGCCGCCCACAATGCCGCCAGTACCCTGGGTGGTGATGTGGGGGATGTTGACGTAGCTGTTCTGGATGGAGCCACCCAACTGATAGGCCGCTATGCCGCCAGCCGAACGTCTGGGAGCGCTCGAGGAGGTGTGCACTATCTGGGCATTGACATGATTGACGAAGCAGTTGATGATCTGGCCGCCGGAGATGGTGTCCACGATGCCGCCCACATTGGGCGAATGGAGCTGGGCGCGGCAGTCGCAATAGTCGATCTTGCCTCCCAGCTGCTTGTTGACAATACCGCCCAGCGAGAGGGTGGTGATGATGGTGTTGTGGACATAGCAGTGCTCCACGGTGCCGCGGTTCTGATAGACGATGCCGCCCCAACGCGAGGTACTGGCGGTGATGGATACGGCATAGTAGCAGTCGCGCACCACGCAGTCAGCATTGTTGTCGTAGACAATGCCGCCAACGCAGGAGGCACGGTTCACAGAGAAGGGGGTATTGAGTTCGCACTCTTTGACCACGCCGTTGTTCTGGTTGGTGTGGCAGATAATGCCGATGTTGCGGCCCGAGGCGCTGAGGTTGGCCTCGTTGCGGCAGCCCTGGATGGTGCCGCCGTTATTGGTGACGCAGATGCCCGCCAGGTCGGCGAAGGAGGAGGAGACAACGCCCGTAGGATTGCTGGGACGGTAGGTGAGGATGCAGTCCTTCAGGAGGCCTCTGTTGGTGATGCAGAAGGGGGAGAAGGCATTCTCGCCCGAGTAGTTCACCTCGGCCTTGAGGGTGATGCGCTCCACGATGCCGTCGGCGCCCACGCTCTCAAAGAGCGGGTGGATCGAGGTGGAGGTGATGCCGGGTCGAGCGGCATTGGACTTGTCCTCAAAGTGGCCGATGAAGTTCTGTATGCCCAGGTTCCAGGTGGTGGAATTGATTTCTATGTCCGAACGCATGAGCCAGATGTGGGTGTTGGCGGTGATGGGCTGCTTGTTGATGGTGCGCGACGGCGAGTTGTAGCAGTCGCGGAGGTAGATCAGGTCGGCAGCGGAATAGATGCGGAAGGGGCGCTCGGCAGTACCGTTGCCCGAGAGGCGCACGGCGGTGTTGCCCGACCAGTCGTTGATGTCGAGGGCGCGCATGTAGGTGATACCCGTACGACGCACCCTGGCGGTGAAGTTGCGCGAGCACACACTACCACTCATGTTCTCTATCTCCACCTGGAGGGCGAAGTTGCTGTTGGCGGCAACCGAGGGGTCGAACGCGGGCAGCACAAGGTAGAAGGTCACAAGGTCGTCGTTGCCGAAGGGACGTCCTTCTTCGCCACAGGAGAGGGTAACGGTATTGTTGCCGCTGGCACCGGTAGGAACGAGGTAGGGGGCGTCGGTCTTGTAGTTGCTGACGTTGAACATGCCCTTGAGCTGCTTGCCGTCGGTGGAGGTGATGCGGATCTCCTTGATGTTGCTCACATCGGAGGAGGAGTTGAGGAACTGCAGGCGCACGATGCCGGCCAGCGAATGGAAGTCGAGGTTGTAGGCCACGCTGCCGGCACTCTCATCCCAATGGCCGCCATACCAGGCCACCATGGGGAACACCTTGCGGGCGAAGGTGATGTCGTTGCGCAGGGGCTGCACGGCGGGAAGTTCTATCTGGGCGCTGAAATCCTTCGACTCCGAGCTGCCCGTAATGACATTGTTCTCGCTGTAGGGGAAGAGTCCCAGGAAATACTTCGACGACCAGGGGAGTTCCGAGATGAATGTGCCGTTGAAGTCGGGGTAGTTGGGGCCGCCGGTATTGGTCAGCGTAGCCACTACCTGGCTGCTCGACTTGTCGGAAGCCAAGCTGATATTGTCGCCCACCTCCCAGTAGACCCACTGTTCGTCAACCAGATTGACTTTGGCGTTGTCGTCGGTATCCAGGTTCTCGATGGTGGCGTTGAACTTGAACGAGCCGGTCCCCTCTTTCTCCTTCTCGCAGGAAGCCACAAAGAGGGTCGCGAACAGGACCGACATGATTATGAAAGCTTTTCTCATGATGATTCGTAGTTGTTCAATCAATTATACTATTATATACTCCACTCGCCGGCCATCCACTCGCCGCCGTCGTCGGTAACCTCGGTCACCTCCTCGGAGGCGCGGAGGGTGGATCCGTCGCTACCCTCTATGAGGGCATAGTCGGTGTGGAGGGCCACAGAGTTGGCGTAGCCCTCTTCAGGCAAATAGGAGTAGTGCTCCAACTGGGGTTTCAAATATGGTTTCTTCATCTCTTGATAACTTTCTGGATTGTGATACCATTGGGTGTATGGACGCGGATATAGTAGATACCCGAGGGATAATAGCTCAGGTCGAGGGTGACGTGCGAGGCATCGTAGGTGTCGCGGTTCTGCAACACACGGCCTTCGTTGTCGTAGATCTCGACGTGCGACATCTGCTCCGCTTCAACATTGACGATGTTGACAGTGGGGTTCGGGTAGACCTTGACCTCGGTGGTGGTGGCCACCTCGACAATATCCTCGTTGCTTCCGTCGGAATGGAAGGTGAGGGTGAGGGTGATGACGCTGTCGCAGCCGAAGGCGGTCTGGAGGGTGTCCGTGAGGATGAGGGTGGCGTAGCCGGCACTGTCGAGGGAGCGCTGCAGCAGCATCGACTCGGTGGCGGAGACATAGAAGCCGTAGCCATTGTAGTCCTCGCCGAGGAGGGCGGTGTCGCTCAGCTGCGTGCTGGTGCCGTAGTGCAGGCGGATGAGGGTGACAAGGGTGCTGTCAACCATCTCGATGGAGTCGACGAAGGAGTAGGCAAACTCGGCATCCTCATGGTAAAGGATTCCTTCGTATTCCACCTCGTCGCAGCCGTCAACGAAGAGGGTGTCGTGGACGGGGATCATGTCGGGCATGCCGAAGATGGGATAGCCGTCGTGGACCTCCTCGAGGTCGCTGCGCCAAGTCTTGTATTCGCCGCCGACAGCATTCTGCTCACGGACCCAGCGGTTGAGGACGCGCGTGAGGTTGTTGACTCCGTAGACCCTCCGTTCGGTGGTCACCTGGTTGCCTCTGCCGCTGAACGAGACATTCTCGCTGACGGTGGCGCTGGCGGCGGCAAGGCCGACAGCACGGCTGGCGTCGGAGGCGGCAAAGTAGTTGTGGTTGGCGTCGGTATTGGAACTCAGGGCGCCGGCCACTCCGCCATGTACATCCGAGTTGCGGAACAGGCCGTAGGCGTAGTTGTTCTCAAGGATGGTGTTCTCGGCATAGCCCACAATACCGCCCACACGCTGCTGGCCCTTGCCTTCGCCGAGGAAGCGCACATAGTTGTTCCTCAGCACCGAGGGCGAGCCCTCGCTCATGAAGAAGAGCATGCGGGTGCGGGGAGCCTCGCCGTCCAGGTAACCGGCAATACCGCCGATGTAGAGACCCGACAGCTTCGAGATATTGAGGACTCCGCTGTTGCTGACGGTGGACGAGGTACCATGTCCCACCATACCGCCACTGTAGACGGCGTCGCCCACATACTTGGCTGCCGAGGTGCTGTTGGTGATATTGTCGTGCTCGGAGCGTCCGACGACGCCGCCACTCACATAGTGGGTGGTGAGGATACTGGCAGTGCTGGCGTCCTCAGCCTCGTCGGAAACGGCGCAGTTGTCAATCTTCGAGTAGACCGACCGGCCAGCCAAGCCGCCCACATAGTGGCCGCCGCGGGCAAAGACGGCCTCCAGTTTGATACCGCTGATCTGGGCGGTGTCAAGGTTGCCGAAGAAGCCCACCTGGTAGAGGGACGGTTCGTTGACGATGATGTTGCGGATCACCACCTGCTGTCCACTGGCCAAAGGAGCCGTGGAGGAGTCGGTGACAACGCTGGGCTTGCCCACACCGATGAAGCGGCCGCGGAAGCCATACTGCTGCGTGCCCACAGGCGTCCACAGGTAGTTCTTCATGTCGTAGGGTGTGTCGTCGTCCTTCTGGTGGACGAACACCTTGTTGAAGTAGAAGGGGCGCACTTGCTGGCCGTTGTAGCCGTTGACAATACTGATGAGCCAGGCCAAGCCGTTCTCATTGTAGATGTGGACATCGCCATTGTAGGTGGTCACGTAGCCGGCAGCGGCATCGCCGGCAGCGGCACGCGTGGTATAGTCATAGTTGGCATCGTGCACGGCATGGGCCGTAGCCTCGGTGGTCACCTGGTCTTTCCAGTAGCCGTCGGGACCGTAGTAGGCCACCACGTCGCTGTTGCGCGAGGGCACCACATAGCTGGCGGTCTGCGAATAGTAGGGGTCGAAGTCCCACATGATGAATTTCTTCGACGGATCCCTGGGCGTCGTGGTGAGGCGGATGACGTCGCCCTCGCAGAAGAGGAGGTCCTCAAGCTCGTGGTTCGTAACAACCGGATCGCCAGTGTTAGGATCCGTAGTGGTCACTTCCTGGTAGACATAGTCGTTGTCGTAGCCAACGATGCGGGCGTCGATAGTTCCGGCACTGCGGTCCACCCACACCTTGGGTGTAATCTGGATAGCCTTGTAGTTACGCGTGGCAATGGCCTTGGTGGTGTAGTTGGTGTCTTCCCAACCGTTGAGGCCTCCGTCAAGAGTCACCACGAAGAGTTCCGGATCGGCAGCGGAGGTCTTGGTGAGGGTCACCTTGATATCCTTCTTCAGGGTGCAGAAGCCCGAGACATCCTGAGCCTCGACGTGATAGGTCAGATCCTCGGTCGTTTCTTCGGGAGTCATCGACACATAAGGCGTGAAGAGGGTATCGCTGATGGCGTTTTTGTAGTTGTCGTAGTTGCCGGCTTCCACCTGGCTGATGATGGTGTTGTTGACCACATCGGTGGTGCGGGTCTTGTCGGACGAGCCGCTCCATGTGTAGGTGTAGGGGAAGAAGCCGCCCTGCACCCGGTAGACGATGGCGTCGCCGCCGGTGGGGCAGGTGGCGGACATCAAGGGCAGGTAGCTCAGCACGTTGCCCGATGCCAGCGTGCCACCGTTGTTGTAAGGCAGGCTCACACCGGCCATCTGGTGATGGAAGGTGGCGCAGCGGTGCAGGAAGATATACGAGTTGTGAACATTGTACTCATAGAAGACATTGTGACCCTCGTCGGAGATAAAGTTGTGGTTCGTGTGGGTGGCCTGAAGGAGGTCGGTGAACTTATGTCCGAAGGCGAAGCGGATGGTATCGCGCACTTGCTCGCCGGGGAACCACTTGCTGATACCGATGAGGGTATTGTCGGGCAGCACGGAGATCATGTCGATCACATCGCTCTGGTCGTCCTTCATCACACCGTCCTCGCTGTCGGGAGTACGGGTGAGGAAGAGATTGCGTTTGGTCAAGGTCTTGGTGTAGGTGGTATCCACTGTGAAGCGCACCAGATGAGTCTGTCGGTCGTTGAAGTTGGTCCAGTACTTGGAACCGTCATTCAGATAGTTGTCGGTGATGATAACAGCCGACGACTTGTGCGACGGGTCTAGGGTCACGCTGCCATTGTCGACATAGATGGCACCATTGGTGGGATAGGAGGTTCCCTGATCGGGGACAAAGTTGTTCTCGATGGTGACATTGTTGGTGAGGATGAGGTTGCCGCCGGCAGTCACGCTGACAGCACCGCCTCTACGTTTCACCTTGTCGCCGGTGTAGGCGTTGTAGTTGTCATGCAGCACGCTGCCGCTGGCCAGCGAAACGGTGCCGCCACCATGCACAGCGATGATGGGTCCATAAGCAACGGTAGTGTCGAGGCGCTTGGCCGGGTCGTTGCCGGGAGTGGTCAGGGTGGCGTTCCAGTATTCAGGATAGGTGGCGGAAGTGGCCACACCCGTGATACGGCTCACATCGCTACCGTCGAAGTCAATGAAGGAGGTGGTGAAGACACCGTCAATGCCACTCACGTCGAACATCGTCCCACGGAACGCACCGCACTCGCCCGGCAACTCGTGGTGGTGACCACTGTAGCGGATAATGGGGATAGAGGCGTAGTCGACACCGCGGATGGAGACGGCCTCGGTGATCTTCACCGTGTCGATGATGGCTATGACGTCGCCCTCCTGGTAGATGCTGGCATCGAAGGCCTGCATGAAGTTCTGCAGATATTTACTCGGACGCTTGCCGATTTTCTGCGTATTGCCCGGATCCACATCGGCCAGCGAGCCGGGAGTGAAGTTCACACCGCAGCGGGTAAGGTTGTTCGTCGATGCCATGTAGATGGTATCGCCCACCGTACGGCACTTGACGTTGACGCGGATGTTGAAGCCGCTGGTATCGACAGGGTTGTAAGCCGTGAAGTGCAGGTCGAGGTGACCCACCACACCGTCGGGATAAACCTTGTTGCCATCGTATGCCAACGAGATGTTCAGTGCCGCAAGACCACGTCCGTCGAGCTCACCGATGCGCAGACCCTGGCCAACAAGGCCGATGGTGTCGTACTTGGCACAGGTGGCGGAGGAGCCGGACTTCTTACTGTACTGCATCTTGTCTCTATAGTTGGCGCCGGTGAAGGGCATGGCTGTCGAGAAGAGGTCCACCACAGTGTCCTGGCTGATGATGTGCCAACCCACAGTGGAGGTCAGGCTCGACGAGATGTTGTCCATGGGCTGGATACCCACGCAGAAGACATTCGGGTCGCTGGCATTCAGCACCTCGTCAACGTTGCCCGTCAGCAGGAATTTGTTATCGCTGCAATCGCTGGGCCACCACGAGATGGAATCAAGATAAAGTTCGCGCGCGTGGAGCGTGGCAGGAAGCACGGCCTTGCGGACGAAGGTGTTGCTGCGGCCTTCGTTGAACATGGCCAGCAGGTCGTACTCCATATCCTTGAATTTCTCAAGCAGCGTGGCAATGGTGATGGCCACGTTGATGGGCTGGTGCAGGTTGGAGTCGAGGTACACCGTCGGACTGACAATCGGACCGTTATTCGTGGTGATGTCGTGTCCGTCGTAGCCGGCACGCTGGGGTACAGCCTTGTACTCGTCCAGTGTGAAGTAGACGGTGCCAAGCATGGTGCTCGAGAAGTCGGTGCTGTAGGTCAGGTAGAGGTCCATGACGGGCGATGCATTGACGTCAGCACCCACCTGGGCCGAGTAGAAGTTCTCTATGATGTTCACATGGTTGTTGCCGGAGATGGCGGTGCCACCCTGGTTCCATGTGCCCGAATAGGTCTCAGGCTGGGTGTAGGTGTTCGCCGAGGGAGAGGCGAAGTTCCTACCCGAGGTCATCATCAGGCCGAAGGTCGTGGCGGGGTTGTCCAGGATGTTTTCCACACCGCGGAAGTCGCTTGCACTTGAGCCATTTGCCAATACCAGGGTCTCCCAGGAGCCCTCGCCGGGATTGGCTTGGGCTACAGCGCTATCGGCGCCGACACTGGCCCAGCTGACAGGATGCCAGGTCTTGTCGACGAAGCGCAGGATGGCATTGTCGTCCTCGATGGTCACACCGTCGGCACCCAGGCGATAGTAGTGGCCAGGGGTGGTGGGCGGCAGCACGAGTTCGGCATGGGCCAGAGCCAGCGAGTAGTTCTTGCCTGCTCCGTTATTAGCATCGCTGTCGTAGAGTTTCACATATTTGTCGTCCTGGGGCAGCAGCTCGGGCTGGGCGTGGGCCAGCAGCACGGCGAAGCGGGTACGCTTACCCTGGCCGACGGACCACACACGGTAGCTTTCGCGGAAGTTGTTGTAGGGATACTCTGCCAGGTTGCAGTTGATGCCTGCATGACCGCAGTTGTCCCACACCAGCGACGTACCGCTCTGCTCACTGATAACCATGTTCGAGTCGGCGCAGGAGGACATGAAGCCACCGTCGTCGACGTGCATGCTTCCATACTTGGCGCGGGCGGTGACCACAGCGTTGGTACCGGTCTCGGCGAAGAGGTAGCCGAAGCCCTGCACGAAGCCATAACCACCGTCGGTGGTCAAGATGTCCACGTTGACACCGTTGTTCACCACCAAGGCGGCATATTTGTTCGTCACGGGGTCGATCACTCTCAGTCGGTCGCACACCTGGATGTCATCGCGGCACTGGTTGGCATCGGTGACGATGAGGTCCTGATTGGTGGTATGCACCAGGTTGCCGGCACCGTCGAGGGCATCCTCATAGTAGTGCAGCTGGGCCACCTCGGTCATCACAGCGTTGAGGTCCATCACGTTGTATCCGCGCACCTTCACGGTGTCCACACGGTTGATGGTGAGCTGCTGCGAAGGATAGGCCGAAGCGGCGTCGGTGGCACCGTCGTAGAAGATGGCGGTGTTCCACAGGTAGAGTTCGTCGGCACGCTGGATGGAACGCAGGGTCTTGGTAGCGTGGCACGAGTTGTAGTCCACAGCACCGTAGTTGTACACATGGATGCTGTTATGCACATCGCCGCCCTGCACAGAGGTACCGGAACCGATAATGGAGTTGGCGATATCCATCATGGGCAGGGGGCTGGTGGTAGATCCTAAAGTGTTGTAACCCTCACCGTCGACGTAGATGCGGCTTTCGCCACCGAAGAAGCCAGGTACACGGAAGTCGAAACCACCGTCGTTGCTACCCCAGTTGGCGCCGCCGTAGATGGAGGTGTTGAGGATAACGTGGCCGGGCGTCAGCGCAGGAGAGAAGCTACCGGTCTCGCCGGGTTTGAAGATGGCGTAGGCATCGTCGGCTCCGGCGATTTCGCGATCCCACACCTTGCTGTTGGCAATGGCCTCGGCGCCTACGTTGACGTACACCGATCCAAAGGTGTTGCCCTGATATCCGGCACCGTAGACCGATGCCGCAATGATACCGCCGGCAATATTCATAATCGAAGAGGGACGCAGGGTGGTCTTGGTCATGGGGTCGACATGGCTTGCTTCCTCAGCAGCTGTCAAACCCTTACACTCGGCAGGATAGCCGTCGTTCACACGCTGGCTGCCGCCGTAGACCGACTCCTTGACGTCGCCGCCGTCCATGTTCAGCACCTTCAGGCCGAAGACCAGCTGGTCGGTCTTGCCGCTGGCGCCGGCATAGATATTGTTGTCGAAGACGCCGCCATGCACATTGACCACGATGAACGAGTAGCCCAGCGGGTCGTCATAGGCGTTGGCCTTGGTCACATTGGTGTCGGGGATACGGTAGTTCACGATGCCGGCAGGACCCTCATCCACGGGATTATATATATGCTCGCCGAGGTCGTTGGTCTTCATGCGCCAGGTGGTACCCATCAAGCCGCCACCGAAGAGGTTCGAGTCAACATGGCCGTCGAAGAAGTTGATTTCCACAAACTCGGTGTTGGGCTGGGTGTTCCTGGAGGGAATCCATATAGTGTGGCCCGCCACGGGCTGCACCGTGTAGTCGTAGTCGCCGTTACCGGCGCCATAGATGGAGCCGTACTTGCCGGACTGGATGTTGAGGACGCTGCGGAAGACATCGCCCGTGTAGTCGTTGCCGCCGAAGACCTGGAAGGCGTTCTGTGCGCCGCCGAAGTCGGCACCCTGCATGGTGAGGGTGGCGGTACCGAGGACGTGCGAACCCCAGCAGCCACCATAGATGGCGTCGAAGGGCTGGTCCCAAGTGTCGAGAACGATAATGTTGCTGTTTTCCACGTCGCCACCGCGGCCGCCGCCGTAGGCTGTGGCTGACGAGAGGTTACTGGCGTGGTGCAGGTGCACATAGGAGCCGCCTTCCACACCGTCGCTGTGCTCAGGCTTGGCCACATTGCCGCGGTGCGGTTTCTGGAGGTGCTCCCAGTCGCCCTCGCCGCCGCCGAAGACAGCACCGTTGATGGTGAGGTCGGCAGTCAGCTTGGCGGGGCAGACTCGGTCGTTGACATCCACGAAGGTAGCGCGACAGTCACCCATGGAGCCTCCGCCATATACATTATTATTAATAATACCGCCGTAGAGGTTCACCGTCGTGGAGTCCACGAAGGGCGAGCCGCTACTGTGTGCGGAGATGAGGTTGTCGGGGTCGGAGTGGTCGGAATTGAAAGCATAGACAGCGTAGTCATCGTTGCCGAGGAAGGCGTAGTCGTAACGGCCGTTGGAACCACCGTAGATGTTGTTCACCTTGCCGCCGCTGACGTCGATACGGGTGTTGCCGTTGATGCTGCCGCTGATGTCGTTGCCGCCGTAGACGTAGTTGATACCGCCGGCCTGCGTGTTGCGGATGTCGATGAAGGCCATGCCTCGCACGTCAGCCTTGCGGCAGCCGCCGAAGAGGCTGTCCTGGATGGTCACCTGGTCGGTGTTCACCAGCACATAGGTCGACACACCGTTGACCTCCTCGTCGCACACATCGGTGAAGTCCTGCGAGCCGTTCATGCTGCCAGAGTTGCCACCGCCGAAAACGTTCTTCACGGTACCTTTCTTGAGGATGATGTCGGGCACGCAGCTCTCCATGTTCTCCTTGTTGTTGCCGCCGAAGATGGTACCCACGGTGAGGTCATTGGGGCTCTTGCTGTTGAAGAGGATTTCCACATTGTTCATCACACCCACACCGTTGCCGCCGCCGAAGACGGTGTCGATCATGCTGCCGTCCTCGGTGTTGATGTCGATGAAGACGGACTCCTGGAGGGGCGTCACCTCGCTGTACTCGAAGTGGCACACAGGGCCCACGCCGAGGTTGCTCTTATCGGTGTAGTCGTAGTCACCGTTGCCGGAGCCATAGACGCAGTTGATCTTCGGGGTGTCCTCGATGAGGAGGTAGGTGCTGTAGAGGGCGTTGTATTCCGAACCGGAGAGGTAGTTGAGGGGCGAGCCGTCGGAAGCCCGGAAGTCGGCCTCCGAGACAGCAGGCCGCACCACGTTGTTGTCCGGGTCTCTCACCTCGGGGATGGAGTAGGCGGCGAAGCTGTTGAGCGAACCCATACAGTCGTTGCCGGCGTAGAGGGAGCCGAGAATCTCGGTGTTGCCACCCACGGTGGCATAGCCGCAGCCGTAGAGGTAGGAGAGGTAGCCGCCGCCGTAGGCGTTGCCGAAGCCGGAGTAGGCCTTGCTGCCCACCACCGTGTTGCCGTTCATCTGCACGTGGATGGATCCCTTCTGGATGTCATGCTTGAGGTCGCGCACGATGTTGGAGTCGCGCACATTGATTTTCGGCGAGGCCTCCTGTGCAAAGCCCACGTGGGCTTTCACACCGCCGCCGTAGGCCGAGTAGAGCACCTTGCCACCGTTGAGGTAGAGGTTGGTGTTGTTGTGCGTGGGCACCAGCTGGCCCACATATTCGTCGAAGGGGTCGTAGGCCTCGTCGTTGGCGTCTCTCAGGGCATAGCCCGACATATAGCGGCCGTTCTTGTCGCTGCAGTGGTAGTAGCCGTCGCTGCCGCCATAGACATCCTGCAGCACCACAGCCTTGCGGTCGATAACGGCATAGGAGCCTTCGTTGATTTCCGATCCCACATCGCCGCTGATGTCGTTGCCGCCGTGGGCATAGCCGAAGACACCGCCGGAGAGCCACAGGATGGTGGAACCCTTGACGTTGGCCATACGGCAGCCGCCGTAGATATATTCCACCATGATGCGCGAACGGGGTTCGCTATGCACGATGGTACTGATCACCCTCGGGCGCTGATACTTCCAACCGGTGAAGCCCACCACGGAGCTGTCCTGCACCCACCGAGGCAGGCTGGTAGTGGGTTCGCTGTAGCGCATGTCGCCGGCATTGCCGCCGCCGTAGACGCTGCTGATACCGCCCGAGAGGAGGTTGATCTGGCTGACGGTGTTCATGGCTGCCTTGTTGCTGCCGCCGAAGAGCACGCGGATGTTGTAGCGACCTATCTCGGCATTGAAGCGGTCGGGGTTGCTGTTGACGAGGTTGTCGTAGTTGTCCCACTCATGGCCAGCACCAGCCGAAGGATTGTAGAGGGGCTTGTCCACCAAGACGCCACCCTCCCACTGCTTGGTGATGGAGTCGTTGTCGAAGATGTAGCGACCGCCGGTGCAGTTCACCGTACCCAAAGGACGGATCACCTCGGCCATGTTGCCGCCGAGGTAGCAGGTGTCGATCATGCCGCCGTTGATGGTGACGTTGGCATGCGAGCCGTCGACCAAGTTGCCGCCGCCGAAGAGGTAGCGGATACCGTACTCACGGCCGTAACCGGTGAAGAAGGTGTTCTGGATGTTCTTGTCGAGGGTGGTCTTGGTGTCGTGCACGTTGACGAAGACCGTCGAGGTGTTGGCCACAGAGCCGCCGTAGTTGTTGCCGCCGAAGACAGCGTAGATCGTGCCTCCGTGGATATCAATGGAGACGGCGTTCTCGGGGTGGTTGAGCTCGTTGGAGGTGACACCGATGAAGGCGTTCTCGGCGCCGCCAAAGAGCGAGTCGATAAGGATATGGTCATTGAGGAGCTTGGCCTGATTCACAGCGGCAAGCTCGGCAGTCAGCTTATCGGCATCCGACAGTGCGTCGTAGTTGGCGGGGAAGAACGACTCAATGGGCACACCGACGGTGATATGGGCCGTCTTGATGTAGGGCACGGTTCCCAGATATTGCTTATCGGTCATGCAGGAGCCACCATTGCCGTTCTCTGAGGCGTCGACCTGGCTGGGGTCGTAGGAGCCATCGCAGAGATATTGGGGCCGGTATTTGAATTCCACGTCGGTCACCAGCTTGCTGTTGTCCCAGGCAGCGCCAGCCAAATAGGTGTGGTCGCCATGCGCTATGGCTTGGGCGGCATAGGTGGCGTAGTCGCTGGGCAGCGAGTTCCACTTGTAGACCTTGCCGTTGAAGAAGTAGGCATGGTATTCAAGGCTGGTTTGGTGGCCGTTGTGAATGTAGGAGTCCACAAGGGAGTCGGTAACACCGTCGGAAGCCTTCACCACACCGGGGTTGATACCCTGGTAGGTGTAGAAGCCGCAACCGCCGCCGTAGGCATAGCCGATATGCACGGGGTGCGTGGCGTTGGTCTTCGAGGTGCCAAGCTGGATGGTGGCGCCATTGTCACCCTGCACCCATCCGGCAATGTCGTTACCGCCGTAGAGGGCGTAGATGGAGTCGGTGCTGTGCACGGTGACGTTGGTGTTGCCGCTGACATTGGCTATACGGCCGCCGCCCACCACATAGCCTTTCACCACAGGGGCGTTCTTGGGCTCGGGGAAGGGGGATGTGGCCACCTCGATGGAGAAGTCGAAGTGCACACTGTCGCGCTGCACAACGCCGTTGTCGTAGGTGATGGTGAGGTAAATCCAGCCGCTGGTACCGCGGTTGGGCACGTTGTTACAGTGGACCTGGAAATTGTCGCCAACGGTGGCGGTGTCCACCCAGCGCAGGGCGCTGGAGGTGATGTCGTATTGTTTCTTGGCTATAGCGACACTGCGGTTCACGGGCGTAGGAGCGGAAGTCTGACGAGTGGTGGGGAGGTTGTCCCAGAAGTAGTAGGTGCGTGTGGTGGGGGTACCGGCGCTGCCGAAGCCCGGGTCGCTTCGATAACGATAGTTCGAGTTCATACCGTAGCGGTCTATCTCCTCGACATATTCGTAGTAACCCAAGGTGACAGGCACCGTGCCGGGGACGATGATCTCAGGGGTGGCCACCAGTTGGTCGCCATACTTGAGAACGGTCTTGTCGAGGCTGAGGCCCGTCAGTCCCTGACCCGCGGGGAAGTTCACCGTCATATCGTGATAGGTGGCCTCGACGGGCAGGTAGATGGCTCCCTGACCGGCAGGCTCCCAAATGGTGTCGGGTTGGGTGACTTTGGCGTGGGGGTCGCAGTAGGTATACACACCATCGGTGCGTCGCACACGGCTCTCGGGACGTGCATAGGTGTCGCCCGACATACGCCACACACCGTCTTCAGGGGTATTGTCGGTACCCACGGTGTCGAACATAATCCAGTAGTAGGCTTCGTGGCGGTCACCGTTACGATAGGTAATCTCCTCGATGGCGGCACCGAAGTCCCAGTTGAAGAACTTGGCGAAGTAGGCCGTCGAGGCGCCTACCTCGACCTTCTCGATACGCAGGTCGTTGCGGGTGCCGATGAGGTAGTAGCGGTAGTTGCCCCACTCCTGGTAGTAGTAGCCGGTGATGCCGCTACGGTTCCACACACAGGCGCGAGAAAACTCGGAGGTGGGGATGTTGACAATCTGCGGATGGTCGGCGTCGCTGGTATCGAGTGCCAGATAGAAAGTGCCCTGATGGGTGTGCAGGTTGACAGGGGTGTTGGCATGGATTTCAGGACCATAACAATCCCCGTCGTGGAGCACAGCCACCTCATGCTCACTGCCCTCCGGGCCTTCCAGCCACATGTGGGTACCGTTGGTGAGGGTGTAGGTGCCCGTGGAACTCTCCTGGGCACGCAGATTCATGGGCAGCACCACTGCTGCCAGCAAAAAGAGCAACGGAAGCATCTGTTTCGGCTTCATACCAAAAATGATTATCTGCATATGTCGATCTGTCTTTTTCATCTCTGTCATATTGTTCATTTTTCGTTTTTTGGGACGCTTGCAGCCCATTCTCACATACCTACACTGCACCCAAAAACATGATATATAAAAAGTTATATCATGAGTCTACAATACGTCCAATCTGCAAATATACAAAAAAATTCCATATTGTCAAAAATTAACAAGAAATTAACAAATATGTTCCCCACCCGAATGGACGGTAAAAACAATCCCCGCAACGGATTGTGCCGTGCGGGGATTTGTTTTGTTGTGTGGAGCATCAAGGCTACTCGTAGTCGCCGATGATGACATTGGTGTTGCCTGTGACTTTACCGGCGTTGCCGCCGCCGTAGACATTGCCCTCCACAGTGGTGCGGTTGCCGCGGACGTCGACGGTGGTGTTACCGGTGGTGATAGCCGTGGGTCCGAGGCCGCCGCCGAACACGTTACCGTTGAGGGTGGTGGCGCACTGGGTGGTGCCGGGGTCGGTGCTGTTGTCGCCCTGGCTGCGGGTCTGGACGGTGGGATTGCCAACCACGGGGGCTGCGGAGCCGCCGCCGTAGACGTTGCCGAGGATGGTGACGGCGTAGGTGCGGCCGCCAGCGGCGGTGTCGGTGCCGATGACCACCTTGGGATTGGCGGTGACGGTGGCCGTCTCGCCGAGGCCGCCGCCGAAGACGTCGGTGGTGATTATGTCATTGATGATGTTCACCTTAGGCGACACAAGAGTGGGGTCGGTAGGCGAGTAGAAGGCGTCCTTACCGGCGCCGTAGACGTAGTCGAGGCGCACATCGGGACAGCTCGGGTCGGGCTGGATGTTGACATTGACGGTGATGGTGCCGAGGATGTTGCCACCCTTGTTGGAGCCACCGAAGAGGCACTTTGTCTCGCCGCCGTAGAAGTTGACGGTGACGTCGCCGTCGATGACGCCGCCGGCCTTGTTGCCGCCGAAGATGGTGTCGTAGACGCCGCCGTGGATGTTGAGGGTGATGGGGCCGTTGATGTCGGCGTTGCGGGCGCCGCCGTAGAAGTTCATGAACTTGGTGCCGCAGACGAGGTCGATGGTGCCGCCGTTGCCCACAGCCTCGTTACCGCCGGCGAAGGTCT
>JAEEGL015120770.1_pt1 | contig 21152 bp, 12 predicted proteins | sample 9134231 | NCBI WGS metagenome assembly JAEEGL01 (sample SAMN16246548, study PRJNA631951) | gut metagenome | biome: gut microbiome; feature: rumen; material: fiber-attached | host: Bos | place: Iran: Karaj | collected 2018-10 | reverse complement strand
TCTACGCGGCCTGGCATCCGGCCTCCCTCTGGTTCGACGACGACATCGCCATCCGCTCCCGCGCGCCCGGCTGCTTCTGGAAGAACTCCATGACCTTCCCCGGCTGCTTCTGCGACCGCTGCCTCGCGGCCTTTTCTCGGCGCGACGGCCGCGAATGGACGTGGCAGACCCTCGCGGAGGCCCTCGAAAAGCCGCAGTCGTTCGAACTCTACGACCGCTGGGCGGACTTCTGCTTCGACGGACTCGCCGACCTCGTTGGCGCCATCGCCAAGGCTGTCTGCGAGGTTTCGCCCGAGACCGTGCTCGGCTACCAGCACGGTGGCGTGCGCCGGTGCCGCGGCGGCCAGTTGAAGATCTTCAACCGCCTCCGCGAGGTTTCCGGCCATGATGTGCGCTCGCGCCCTGGCGGCGGAGCCTACCTCGACCACGACCCGCACGTCATTGTCGAAAAGACCTACGATGAAGGGGCGCAGATGCGCCACCTCGGCATGCCGGACGCCATCGAGTCCTTCTGCCCCGAAATCGAAAGCTGCCCGCGCACCTTCGGCTGCAAGACGGCGCGGGGCCTCGTGCTGGAGTCGTTCCTGGCCCTGTCGCAGGGCATGAACGCCATCAGCTACTTCATTGCCGACGGCGAACTCGAGGACCCCGAATGGTACGGCGAGGGACTCTTTGCGCCGATTGCCGCCGCGCGTCCCTTCCTTGAGGACTACGCCCGCGCCAACGCGGACGCCCTTCCGTCCGGCGTCGCCCTGCCCACGGTGGGGCGCAACTCGGCCAGCTTCCAGTACGCTGGCATCCCGCTCTGCGCTGCGCAAGGACTTTACACCGGTTCGATTCTCACAGCACAGACTATCGCGTTCATGGACGACGCCGAAATCGCTTCGGCCCTTGGAGACGGTCTGATCCTCGACGGTGCGGCGGCGGAGGCGCTTGTCGCGCGCGGCTTTGCCGACGCCCTCGGCGGCCTCAAGGCGGAACCCTTCGACGGCACTGTTCGCGAATACTTCACCGATGACCCGCTCGTCGCGGGACTTGAGGGCTGCTGCCACGCAGCGGGCCGAGACGTCTCCTACCGCTTCTCCTTCGCCGACCCCTCGACGCGTGTCCGCGTCCTATCGCGGGTGCTGGATGGTGCCGGACGCGCGCTGGGCGATTCGACCTGTCTGGTCGAGCGCGCTGACGGCTCGCGCTTCGCCCTTCTGGGGCTGGACGGCTTCAACATTGCTTCCGTCTCATCGCGGCGTCTCCTGCAGATTGGGCGCGTCGCCGACTGGGCGTCACGCGGAAAACTACCCTGCCGTACCGAAAACCCCACGCTGGCGATTCTCTTCCCTCGAGTAGATGCGGACGGGACGTTCCGAAGCGTCATCGTCGTGAACCCGCGCATGGACACCCTTCGCGGCGCGCAACTGCGCATCAGGGGCGTGCCCGCCGAGGCCACGTACCTCGTCTGGCACGACATGGACGCCTGCTGCGAGCGCCCCGACATCGCCGTGTCCGTCGATACGGCTGAGTGCGTCCCCCTCCGGCGCGACGGCGCAGACGCCCTCGTCGAAATCCCCGACCTCTCGCCGTGGGGGGCGGGGTACTTCGTAGTTGGATAGTTGGTCAGTTAGTCGGTTGGTCGGTTAGTCAGTTGGTCGGTTGGACAGTTGGTCGGTTGGTCAGTTGGTTAGTTGGTTAGTTTGGTTAGTTTGGAAGGATGCTGAGGCATGGATAACAAGGATGACGGCGAATACCGCTTTTGGGAGAACGAAGACATGGACGCTTCAATCATCAGAATGGAAATAACGGCCGCCGCGGCCTACGCGGCAATGGCAAGCGTGGCACTGGCCGCGCCCGGACGCACGAAATTCATCGCGAACGCATGGGAATTCGGCCCTGCGTGGCCCAAGGATTTCGTCGCCGCTGCAGACGAGTTCGACAAGACGGCGATTGACGGCGTGGGAATCTTCCTCAAGGGATACACCCCCGACGGCAAGCTGATCGGCATGCGCGACATTTTCAGCGCCGACTGGACATACGAGGCCTTCGCGCCGCTTATCCCCGACATGCGCGAAATGACGAAGCACAAGGCCTTCCGCGAGAGCTTCTGCGCATCGTTCCGCTCGCCGCTCAAGTACACCGGCCGTATCGCGTGGGAGGATGACGAGACATGGGCCCGCGTGGCGCGCAACATGCGCGTGGCGGCGCGCATCGCCCGCGAGGGCGGCTTCCGCGGGCTCCAAATGGACGTGGAGGACTACAACCATGTCCGCCAGTTCGTCCGTCAGCCGGATGAGAAGCCCTTCAAGGAGCTTTCTCCCCTTGTACGGCGCAGAGCCGCGGAGGTCTTCGGCGCCGCCTTCGAGGAGTATCCCGACATGGTCCTCCTCTCGTTCTGGATGCTTTCGTCGACCCCCAGCTGGTACGACGTCAACGACCTTGCCGGCTTCGTCCGCGACAAGGGTGACCTGTGGCCATCCTTTGTCAACGGCATCCTCGACGTATTGCCTCCTACGGCCAAGATCGTCGACGGCGACGAAAACGGCTACCGTTACGAGGCGCAGAAGAACATGTTCTACAACAGGGCCGTCCGCACGAGGCGGGGGCTCACGCCCCTCGTCGCGCCAGAGAACCGCGAGAAGTACGAGAAGCAGATGCTTGTGTCGTTCGGCCAGTACTTCGACATGTACACCCATCCGACCAACTCCTCCTGGGCCTTTCCGCCGCTCGACGGCTCCCGTCTGGAACGCTTCCGCGTGAACCTGACGCAGGCCGTGGAGCTGGCCGACGAGTACATCTGGCTTTGGGGGGAGCGCTTCCACCTGGTCAATTGGGCCGACGGCTACACCGAGAACCCGTCGCTCTACAAGGGGACCTGGGAGGAACGGCTTCCGGGCGTCACGGCGATGATGAAGTTTGTCAAGGACCCACAGGCGTTCGCCCGGGAGCGAATGGCGGAGCTCTCCGCGCAGGGGCGGCTTGTGAATCTCGTCTCGAACGGCGTCGACGAAGCCGGAGCGGACACCGGTGTGCCGAAGTTCGGCACCTGGAGAGCTGGGGATGACAAGGGCGTCGGCTCGTTCGGAATCGACCCAAAGGGCGGCGAGAACGGCGGACCCTCGCTTTGCGCCACGGGCTGCCTGTCGGGATGCTACGTCATCACCCTGAAGGGCGTCAAGCACGGCGAGTACTATGCAATACAAATTTCGTCGCTGGGCGAAGGCGCCTCCGCCGGCGTCAGCTGGAGAAACGCCGAGAACAAGTACGTCGGCAGGGCGGTGAAGATGTCCTTCGAGGGCGACGACATGGGCAAGTGGCGACAGTGCCTGCTGCCGGTCTACATTCCGGCGGGGGCCGCAAGCATGACGCTCACGCTGGATGCCTCCATCGGCGACGGTGTAAAGGTCTGGTTTGACAACGTGGGGATCTACAAACTCCATGACGCGCCGGGGCCGGAGCCCGACCCGGACGACTTCGAACCCGTCGCCAAGGACGGCAAGTGAGTGACAAGTGACGAGTGACGAGTGACGAGTGACGGGTGACGAGTGACGAGTGACGGGTGACGAGTGACGGGTGACGAGTGACGGGTGACGAGTGACGGGTGACGGGCGTCAGTGCTTGCATCATTCACGCACATTTGATACAGTAATGTGCGAAGAGAAGACCATGCACACCGACACTCAACATTCCGCCTCACGCAAAATTCACTTTGGAATCAGGCTTGCCCTCCTGGCGGCGGCCCTGGCCGTCGCTTCCGCCCATGCGGCCCTGGCCTCTGACAACCTCACGCCGAACGGCGCTGCGCCACGCAAGAAACTCATCGGCTGCGGCTGGGGAGATTCGGAGGCAACCCCAGCGACCTACCTCGCCCACGCCGACAAGTTCGACCGATGCGGGCTCGACGGCCTGCTGTTCCGCCTCAAGACGCGGCTTCCCGACGGCAGTCTCAAGATGCTCTTCCAGATCTTCGACGAGGAGTGGCGCTACGAGGATTTCGCGCCCGAAGTGGAAAACCTCAGGAAGATGACGGAGCATCCGGGACTGAGGTACAACTTCATCGGATCCCTGCGCGCCCCGCTGAAGAAGCGCGCCGCATGGGACGATGACGCCGTCTGGGCACGGGTGGCGGCCAACATGCGCGTCGTCGCGCGTCTCGCGCGCGACGGAGGCTGCCGCGGCCTCTCGATGGACTGCGAGGACTACAAGAAGCTCCGCCAGTTCAAGCGGCAGCCGGGAGAGCCGCCGCTTGAGGAACTTCGCGGCCTCGTCCGCCGCCGCGGGGCGGAGGTCTTCCGCGGCGTCTTCGAGGAATTCCCCGACGTGACGATCCTCTCCTTCTGGTTCCTCTCGCTCTCGCCCAACTGGTACGGCCCCGACTACGGACGCAAGGACATGGCGGCGCTCGCTGACGGCATGGAGGACCTCTGGCCAGCCTTCGTCAACGGCATCCTCGACGTCCTGCCCCCGACGGCAACGCTCATCGACGGCAACGAGAGCTACCATTGCGACGCCGACAAAAACGACTTCTACCGCCAGGCCAGCTGGATCCGCAACGACCTCGCCGCCCTCGTCGATCCCGCCAACCGGGAGAAGTACGCCCGCCAAATGCAGGTTTCGACCGGGATGTACCTCGACATGTACGTCAACCCGACGAACTCCCCCTGGTACTTCCCGCCGAAGGACGGGTCGCGGTTGGAGACCTTCCGCCGCAACCTCGCCCAGGCGCTCGATGCTGCGGACGAGTACCTCTGGATTTACTCCGAAAAGCTCCAATTCATCGAGTGGGACGATGACTACCCCCTGCAGAAGGCCTGCCAACGCGAGACGCTCGAGCACCGTTTGCCCGGCCTCTCCGACCTCATGGCGGCGCAGAAGGATCCCGACGGCTTCGCGCGGGAACGCCTTGCCGAACTGAAGGCGGAGGGAATGCTCACGAACCTCGTCTCCAACGCGACCTGCAAAGGCGGCGCCGACGGCGGCGTCCCCAAGCCCTTCGGCTTCTGGCGCCCCACGCCGAAGGACGGCAAGGCCCCTGTCGGGACGGTCGGAACCGACGACGCCTTCGGCGACGGCGACTCCTCCTCCCTCTGCGCGACGGGCGTCGACTCGGGCAGTTTCACCCTCGATGTAAAGGGCATCGTGCCCGGCGAATACTACCTCGTCTCGGCTTCGGCGCACGGACCCGGCACCTCCGTCACCATGTCATGGCGCGACGCGAAGCACAAGTACACCGGCAAGACACAGTACCTCGCGCTTGTGGGTCCGGCCGGCGACTGGCGTCGCGGACAGGTTCTGATGCGCGCGCCGCCCAAGGCCACAAAGGCCAGCCTCACCCTCAACGTCCACCTCGCGCCGGACGAGAAGTCCCACTTCGACAACATCTGCATCTACCGTCTCACGTATTCAACCACAACCGAAGGAAAGGACACGACTCCATGAAACTACAACTCCGCAGCGTTTCGCTGGCCCTTGCGGCTTGCGCGCTCGCCGCAGCTCTCCCAGTGCAGGCCAGCCTCACGTTCACCATCGAGGCTCCGAATGGCGTCGGCGACGTTGTTTCGCTCACCAATGCCCTCGACCGAATCAACAAACTCGACGGTATGAACGCGAAGAACGGCTCGAAAGTGTGGCTGGAGCCGGGCCTCTACGATCTCCGCGGGATATCCATGAAGTCGGGCTCCCACCTCTACATGGAATGGCACAACTGCTGGCTATCCGGCAAGGGCGACGGCCCAGGGGACGTCGTGCTCCTCGGCGGGGGCGAAACCGAGAAGCGCCGCGTCATCGAATGCTACGGAAGCAACTACGGTTGGTGCAACATCTCAAATCTGACCGTCACGGGTGGCTACTCCACCGGCGACGGCGGCGGCATAGGCGGAAGCTACTCCTCTCGCTACATCAATCTCGTAGTCACCAACAACTACGCGGCAGGTTCGGGCGGCGGCGGGGGCGGCGGCGCCTGCCACGGCCAAGCCTACAACTGCCTCTTTGCGGACAACTCCACGGACAAGCGCGGCGGCGGACTCTGGATCTATGGCGGCGGCAAACTGGACATCAAGTTTTTCGAGGGCGCCTGGGACTGCGTCTTCTCGAACAACGTCGCCAACGCCAACGGCTACGGCGGCGGACTCTACGGTCTCGGCAAGTGCTTTGGCTGCACCTTTGTCGGAAACCGCGCCGGCTACGGCGGGGGCTTCTATGCGGCCACAGGCATTTACACCTGGTATAACAACCTGGGCACCAACAAGACCGAAGTCGCGGACTCTACCTTCATTGGAAACATGATGACGCAATGGGGCCACGGCTCGGCCATCTACAACGGCGGCGCAGCGGCATTGATCCCCGTCTCCAACTGCGTCTTCACGGCCAACGTCGATACGGAACACGGTGGCTACGGGGTCGTCTCGGGCTGCAACGTCACCGACAGCTCCATAGTCGCGAACCAGCGCAACGAATATACTATCTACAATAGCAACCTCACCCGGTGCCTGGTCGCGAACAACACCAACACATCCGCCAATATCTCGGTCGACTTCACCAACGCCGGCCACACCAACGTGAACTGTCTCTTCAAGGGCAACGTGGCTTCGGGAACCAATACGAAGGTCATTCAAAGCAAGAATCTTGTGAACTGCGAGATCATCGACAACAAAGCCACCGGCGTGAACTACGGGGCAATCACCCCCGGATGCAAACTTTGGAACTGCGTCCTCACCGGCAACACCATTTCCGGCACGCTGAGGGACGTGCGCGCGAACATGTTGAACCAGACAGTCACGCTCACATTCACGAACTGCCTCTTCAGCGCAGCCGACGTGGCGGAGGACTACACGGGACTCGGAAACTGCCACCAGGTCGCGCGCGGCAAGTTCAAGTTCGCCGATGACGCGAACGGCGACTACACGCCGCTCACCGGCTCGCCCTGCACGGACAAAGGTCTGCAAAGCGACTGGATTCTCCGTCTCGTCGGCGACACGGATCTCGCCGGAAACCGTCGCATTTTCTGCGACGGCCTTGATATCGGCGCCTTCGAGTGCCAGAAATATCCGCCCGCCTTGCGCATCCTCGTCCGCTAGACAGTCGCTAGTCGTTAGTCGTCATGTACATCTGGTAGGGACGCGCCCATGGCGCGTCCGCGGACGGCTCGTGGAGCCGTCCCTACCAATCGCAGGCGTCACTCGTCACTGCGGCGGCTAGAGCCGCCGCTGTCTCCGCGAGCTGGAACGGCGGTTCGCCGTAGAGGTACCAGTTGCGGAATTCGGCGCTCCCGACCGTGTAGCGAATGGCCAGGACACCCTGGCCCGACCAGGAGACCGAGCCAATTTTCTCCGCCGCGTTTGATTCGAGCGCCCAGTCGACATCGAGCAGCACTGTCCCCGAAGCAACGTCCGCGATGTGGACATGCCCGCCGACGGGCGCGAGGTTGTCGTTGACGGCCCAGACCTCGCCGTTGTCGATGACGCAGACGAGCTGGTCGCGCTGTGCGTTTTTGAGCGCGAAGTAGGCTTTTTTCCTGGCCCCAAACCAGTCGACGACTGCGTCCGAGACGATTGGCCAGCCGTCCCGCAGGTTCCACCAGATCAGCCCGTTGAAACGTCTGAACTTGCGGGTGCGGAAGAGTTCGCAGAAGGTCTTCAGCGCCTCCGCCTGAATGAGCTGCGACGCCTCGATGAAGGTGTCCAGGTCTTCCGGGACCTCCCCGAACATGAGGCGGCACTGATTGAGCATCAGGTCGTTGCGATTCCACAGCTGGGGCGCGATTTCGGACGACATCCAGCAGTCAGTGCCCTTGATCCGCCACTCGTCGTTCCAGTCGCGCGTCGCCACGTCCCGCCACGGATAGACGCAGTCGGGCGTCATCATCCGCTCGATTGAGGCGCGGCAGGGACAGCCGTGGTAGCCCATCTCGCTCGCGAACCGCGCCGTGTTGTCGAGATAGTACGGAACCTTGTAATAGCCGCGCTCGCCCCAGAGATGGTCTTCCGAAGGCTTCGCCCGGCCCGCCGCGACATCCCTGTCGAAGTAGGGGGAACTCGGCAGGTAGGGACGCGTCACGTCGAATTCCATGAGAACGCGCGGAATCGTCTCCCGCGAGCTGCGGTCGTCGTTCGGGTCGCGCCGGAACGCGGGGGGCGTGTGCCAACTGAAGGCGGCGTCGTTTTCGTTGTTGCCGCTCCAAAGCGCGAGGGAGGGGTGGTTGCGGAAGCGGAGAACGACGGACTTCGTCTCCTCTTCGACGAGACGCGCGAATTCGTCGCCCTGCGGGAAGACGGAGCATCCGGTCATGAAGTCCTGCCAGACCATCACGCCGTTTGCGTCGCACCAGTCGAAAAAGGCGTCCGACTCGTACACGCCGCCGCCCCAGACGCGCACCATGTTGCAGTTGAGGTCCGCGACCATTTCAAGGGCGGCCTCGAGATGCTCGGCATCGCGCGCGTGGAACTGGTCGAGCGGAACCCAGTTTGTGCCGCGGATGTAGCACGGTTCGCCGTTCACGATGAAAAGAAAATCACCGGGATGCTCAGGAGAGGTCCAGTTCTCGCGGCGGAGCGTGATCGTCCGTATGCCGATCTTCGCCCTGTTCTCCGCGCAGACCGCGCCGTCGGGCGCAAGGACGTCGATGACGCCGTCGTAGAGAAAGGGCTCGCCGAAGCTGCGCGGCCACCACAGCTTCAGACCGTCTGCGGCGACGGAACAGCGGTGGTGCACGGAGTGGAGCGGGCGGCGGTGTTCGACGACGGTCCGCCCACCGTCCATCAGACGGAAGCGGAGCGTGTACCGGCCGTCGAAGAGGCGCATCGGCCCCTTGACGCGGCAGTGGATGTCAATCCGCGCATGTCCGTCGCTCCGTCTCACGTCCGAGACGATCCAGGCCGGGTTGTCGACCGCACACACCGGGGCGACGCGCACCGTCACGCCGCGCCACAGCCCCGAGACGATCAGGCGCTGGAAGATGTCCCACCCGTACATGTGCGCCGCCTTGCGGAACGGCTCGCCGTCCCAGCCGCCTAGAAAATGGCCGAGTTCGCCGACATCCTTCTCCTGCGCCTCGAGGAAAACGCTGCGAATCAACACCTGGACGGTGTTCGCGCCGGGGCGGATGGCGTCCGTGACGTCAAAGCGCCGTTCAATGAACATGTTTTCCGATTCGCCGACCTTTACGCCGTTGAGAAAGACGTCGGCCAGCGTGTCGATGCCGCCGAAGACGAGTTCGACGCGGCGGCCAGCCGCGACGACCGGCGCCTCAAAGGTCTTAGAGTAGAGCCACTGGAAGCCTTCGTACGGCCGGAGCGCGAGAGCGTTTGTCCCGACCTCGGGGTTCGGCAGCACGCCCGCGCGGACGAGATCGAGCTCGCAGTTGCCGGGGACCGTGGCCTGAACGGTCCGCACGTCGATCCCGGAGGGGAGAGGCAGGGTGCGCACGGCGCCGCGGTCGGGCTGGGGAAAGTAGTCGAGCCGCCATTCGCCATTGAGCGACAGTTCAACCGCGCTTGAGGCCGAAGTTCCCACGAAATCGTTTTGCATGTCAAATGACAAAAGAGGGGCTACATGGCGGCGGCACGGGAGAAAGGCGGAATGAGTTTTTTGACTTTGTCCCATATCCCGGACGAGGCGACGCCAAGATCGTAGTTGGTCTGGAGATTGAGCCAGAACTGCGCCTCCATGCCAAAGTATGCGCCCAGCCTCAGCGCGGTGTCCGCCGTAATGGAACGGCGTCCCCTGACTATCGCATTGATACGCGGAGCCGGAACGCGGATGTCCGTCGCCAGTCGGTTTTGACTTATGCCGAGTGGCTTCAAAAACTCCTCCTCGAGTATTTCGCCAGGATGTATCAGGTTTTTTGTGCGCATGTCTATCCTCCGTCAATGGTAATCAACGATTTCAACGTCCGAGGCATTAGTTCCTACCCATCGGAAACATACACGCCACTTCTCGTTAACGCGGATGCTCCATTGTCCGGCCCGATCACCCCGCAACTGCTCAAGATGGTTTCCTGGCGGGACACGAAGCGTTTCAACGGCAGTTGCCGCCGCAATCATGTCAAGTTTCCGCAGCGCAACCCGGGCGATCGCGGCGAAGCGACGGCTGGTGCCCGTCTCGTAGAGTTGACGTGTGTCCGTATCCTTAAACGAGGAAATCATGGCAAAGATTGTATTACGCGCCGCGTAATATGTCAAGCGGAAAACTTCTAAGCCCTTTTTCCTTTACTCTCTATTGTTTTTTTGTAATAATCTTTGCGATTGCAACTTGACCACTAGCTACTAACCACTAGAACTAGCCACTAGCAAGAGGAACGTACCATGAGATTCGACCATCACTCGTCACTCGTCACCCGTCGCTCGTCACTCATCGTTGCGGCGGCCCTGGTCGCCGCTTCCGTCCATGCGGGACTCACGTTCACCATCCCCGCGCCAAACGGCATCGGCGACGTCGTCGCCCTCACCAATGCCTTGGCGCAGATAAACGCGCTTTCCGGCATGGCCAATAAGAACGGCTCCAAGGTGTGGCTTCAGCCAGGCGTCTATGACCTCGCGGGGATCACCATGTATTCCGACTCACACCTCCACATGGACTGGCATAACTGCCTTCTCTCCGGTCTTGGCGAAGGCCCCGCCGACACTGTGCTCCTCGGCGCCGGCGCCGCTGAGAACCGCCGCGTTATCCGCTGCAACGGCAGCAACTACGGCTACTGCACCATTTCGAACTTGACGGTGACCGGCGGCTACACCAGCAGTAGCGGCGGCGGCATCTTCAGCGGCAACTGCTCGTCGCGCTATATCGACTGCGTCGTATCAAACAACTACGCCGCCGATGTCGGCGGCGGCATCACCCGGGGACAGGCCATAAACTGCCTTATAGCTGACAACACTACCGCCAGATATGGCGGGGGCCTCTATACGGAGAAGGGCACGGGGCTTGATGCACGATTCTTTGACGGTGCCTGGAACTGCGTCTTCACCAACAACGTGGCCGAGGGAGGCAACAGCGCTGGCGGCGCAATCTACGGGACAGGCGCCAAATGTGTCGGCTGCACCTTCGTGGACAACCATGCCAGCTACGGCGGCGCCATTTCACTTGTAGGAGGTGAATTCAAATGGAACAAGGATCAATTCACCAACACAACCGAGGTCACCGACTGCGTGTTCAAGGGCAACTCACCTTTGGCATGGGGTAACGGCGCAGCAATATACAATAGAAACAAGGAGATGCCTCCGCGGCTTGCCGTGACGGGGTGCGAGTTCATCGGAAACAACGACAACGACATCGGCGGCTACGGCGTGACCTTCGAATGCGACATCAGCAACAGCGTTTTCAGGGCCAACTACAGGCAGAGCTACATTGTCTACCACTGCAACCTGACCCGCTGCCTGGTCGAGGACAACACCAACAACTACTCGGGGCTTGCGATAGACGTCGGCAGCGGCCATGCCTACACAAACGCGAACTGCCTCTTCCTCCGCAACATGTGCCTTGGCGGAAACGGCAGGGTCTCGCAGGCAAAGACACTCGTGAACTGCAACTACATCAACCATTCTTTCGCGGGCTACAACTACGGTGCGATAACGACAGACTGCAAACTCTGGAACTGCATCATCACCGGCAACAAGATCTCTGGTGTCGCGCGCGATGTGCGCGCTTACCTAATGGACCAGACGGCAACGCTCGTCCTCACCAACTGCCTCTTCACCGCCTCCGATGTCGCAGTGGTCTATCCGGGCCTCGGCAACTGCCAGATCACCTCGAAATTCAAGTTCGCAGACGCCGCGAACGACGACTACACGCCGCTCACCGGCTCGCCCTGTACGGACAAAGGGCTGCAAAGCGACTGGATTCTCCGTCTCGTCGGCGACCGTGACCTCGCCGGACACCGCCGTGTTTTCGGCGACGGCCTCGACATCGGTGCCTTCGAGTGCCAGGACATCCCACCCGCCTTACGCCTTATCGTCCGATAAGCAGGGGTCAGGGGTTAGGGATCAGGGATTAGGTTTTGACCAACCGACCAACTGACCAACTGGCCAACTGACCAACCGACCAACCGACCAACTAACTTTGAAGGAACGCTCCATGGAATTCGTTAATCACTCGTCACTCGTCACTCGTCACTCGTCACTCTTCGTCGCGGCGGTTCTCGCCGCTACAGCGGCGAGTTCCGCCGAAACGAAGAAGTTCATCTACGCCAGCTGGGAAATCGGCGACGTCACCCCGGAGGAAATCCTCGCGCACGCCGACCAGTTCGACAAGACCGCCTGCGACGGCCTTTCGCTCGGTCTCCGCGCCATTCTGCCCGGCGCCGCGTTCAACAACTCCCGTCATGTCATGGAGGAGCCGCGCTGGCTCGACTCCGAAATCGACGCCCTGCTGCCAGTCTACCAGGAACTGACCAAGCACCCGTCGATGAAGCACTGCTTCGCCAGCGTCAACACCGCCCCGCGCAAGGAGCGCCTCGCCTGGACGAATGACGCGGCCTGGGCGCTCTACGCCGACAACATGCGCGCGAACGCCCGCTTCGCGAAGCTCGCCGGCTTTGAAGGCGTCCTCACGGACTTCGAGGACTACTGGCACAAAAAGCAGTTCCGCTGGATGGAGGGCGACCCCGACTGGGAGGAGACGAAGAAGATCGCCCGCCGACGCGGCGCCGAGGTCTTCGGCGCCGTCTTCGGCGCCTACCCCGACGCGGCGATCCTCACCTTCCAGCTCCTCACCACAGACACGGAATACCCCCGCCAGCGCAATCCGCGCCTCCACATGGAGGAGAAGCGCGACCTCTGGCCGGCCTTCGTCAACGGCATCCTCGACGTCCTGCCGCCGGGCGCCAAGCTCATCGACGGCAACGAGTCCTTCGGCTACACGGCCCGTGCCTCGCGCAACGACTTCTACAAGAGCGTCCGCGACCAGATCAGCGGCGTCCTCCCCCTCGTCGAACCGGAGAACCGCGCCAAGTACCGCACCCAGCTTTCCATCAGCTTCGGCCTCTACGTGGACGCCTACGCCTGCCCGACCAACTCCCCGTGGTATCTTGAACCCGTCCGCGGCAAGCGCATCTACCACTTTGAGGACAACCTCCGGCAGGCCTGCGAGGCCGCCGACGAGTACATCTGGTTCTGGGGAGAGAAGGGCTTCTGGATCGACTGGCCGGCCGACCTCAAGGACGGCAAGGACTGGAAGGGCTTCAAGGACATGACCTGGCGCGGCAAGTACTTCGAGGGCGGCTGGGGCCGCATCAAACCGTGGAATGAGACGCTCGACGGCAACTTCGACCTCATGACGCGCGGCGTCAAGGAACCCTACCGCTGCGTCCAAGAGGAGTACGCGCGACAGAAGGCCGACGGCTCCTTCAAGGACCTTGCCGCCGACAAGCCGCTCAACGTCGCCACGAACGGCGGCGCATCGACCTTCATCCGCAGCCGCTTCGAGACCGACGGTTGGTACGGTGTGAAGGTCAAGGGACGAGGCGAAATCGTGCGCGGCAACATCTACTTCCAGAGCCACGGATCGTGGCGCTGGAAACTCGGCTCCTTCCGCATCGACTTCGCACCGCCCGACGCCGAGGGCTGGCGCGACGGCGCGGCACTCGTCCGCATCCCCGGCGACGCGACCGACCTCTACATCCTCCTCGACGCAGGCAAGGAGGAAAAGGTGCGCAAGGTCGAGTTCAAGGACCTGGAGGTCTTCCGCATTCAGTGACGGGTGACGAGTGACGAGTGACGGGTGACGAGTGACGGGTGACGAGTGACGGGTGACGAGTGACGAGTGAACAAACCGTCAAACCGTCAAACTGTCAAACCGTCAAACCGTCAAACCGTCAAACCGTCAAACTGTCAAACTGTCAAACCGTCAAACGGTTCAACGAATGAACGAACAAACGAATAAACGAACAAACGACCTTCCGCCGGAGGGCATCTTCATTGGTTCGGGCGCCATCGACCACACACCGGGGCTTGTGATGTCGGGCGCCAACTTCACCAAGTGGCACCCCGACGGGCCGCGCATCCGCGACATTGTCGACCTCTGCGTCCGCGATAAGGTCGGCAACACGCTGCAGTTCTGGTGGCGTGATGGCGAAGAAGTTCTGGAGCTCGCGCGGGCGGCGGCCGCGGCCGGCCTCTATGCGACCTTCATCTACTGCGACGCGCCTCCAGAAGTCGCCGGCCGCCTGATTCCCGAACTCGGCGACCGCTACCTCGGCTACGACTACGGTGAACACTTCAGCCCCTCGTGCTACAAAAAGTCTGACGTCGAGGGGATGACGCTCCGCGAACTCGCCAAAGACTACATGGACCGCGTCGCCGCCTTCGTCCGCGAGCGTAAGGAAGCAGGCTGGGGGAAGATCATGGCCACGTCGGCCAACTTCTCCCTCGACTACGAGGTCGCGGCGGGGACGGACATCCCCTGCATTGAGGACTACCCCTTCGGCGACCTCATGCTCGCCTCGGCCCTCTCCCGCGGCCTCGTCCGGCAGTACGGCCTCCCGATGTGGGGGTCGCACCTGGCGCACGAGTGGTTCTGCTGGCTACCCTTCCGCAACCCGTGGCGAATGAAGAGCCTCGAAACGGCCTTCCGGCTCAAATACATGGCCGGCGCAAAGCTCGTCATCAACGAGTGCGGCAACTGGGCGCAGCGCTCAACACTCTGCGAGGATTCGCCGATGGCGCAGATGCCGATTCTCGTGGGCGACCCGCCCGGCCTCTACCGGCACGGCGACCCGCGCAGCGGCGTCACGCCCGAAATCGAGGCGGAGGCCTTGCGCCGCTCCCCCTACATCGACTACCGCAGCCCCGTGGCGAAGAAGTACCGACAGATTATCGCGGACTTCACAGCCTTCTGCCGGGAGCATCCCGCGCCGAAGGGCCAGCCCGAGGCGACTGTCGCCCTGGCCAAGGGGAACCTCGACCTCGGCAGCTCCATGCACGCCGCCGGCGCGGCCGTCTGCCATGCCTACGACCTCGCGGAGATGGACCCCAACTGGTACTCCGGCGAACCTGAACGGAGCTGGGAGACGGTCCGCGCCGCCCTCCTCCCGCAACCGCCGGTCTTCAGGCCCAACAAGAACATCCACTTCTCCGGAACGCCCTACGGCCTCGTCGACGTCGCCTCCTTCGCCTGCGACAATATGACCGCCGAGCACCTCCTGCGCAACTACCGGGCGCTCCTCTTCTCCGGATGGAACACCTGCTCGCCGAAGCAGTACCGCGTCCTCTGCGACTACGTGCGCGGCGGCGGATGGCTCGTCATCGGCCTCTGCCACCTCTCCACCGACGAGAGGCGCAACTACAACAACTTCGGCCCCGCCGACCTCGTGAACGGCGGCGACTTCTCCGAGCTCTGTGGCGTCCGCGTGAAGGGAAAGACGCGGCGCTTCTACTGGGCCACCGGCACCTCGCCGACGCCCAACTGCCTCGGCATCGCCGCCCGCCGACGCTTCGGCTACATGATGCTCCCGCTCGGCGACCTCGAATACACGAATCCCGCGTCAGACTACGAGCCGCTGGCCGTCGACGACGAAACGCTGCGCCCCTTCATCCTGCGCTGCCGCTCCGGCAAGGGCGAGGTCTTCCTGATGAACTGGTGGGCCTACCCGTCGGCCGCCAACGACGACGTCGGCGTCGGCGCGGAGGAGGGCGGCCCCGGCCTCGTCGAACGCCTCTACCGCTACGTGGCGAAGATTTCGCGCGGACACGTCTACGTCACCGGCCCCGACTTCGAGAACCCGGACGCCGACTGCGACTACATCGTCTGCTCCTACTTCCCAGACGAGGGCAAGGTCTACCTCCTCAACCTCGACTACGAGAATGAGCGGAAGTGCGTCCTCCAGCAGTTCGGCGACAAGGATTTCATCACCCTAGCCCCTGCGGAACTGCGCATCGTCGATTCAGTCGTGCTGGCGTCGAATGAGAAGTTCAACGAGGTTTGACACGCTATCGCCTTCACAGTTTTAAGGGAACGGGGAATGGGAGGTTTTGACTAAATCGGCCCAATAATTCGAGATTTAGTCAAAACTGATGGAGGTTTTGACTAAATCTCTGTTTTTTGATATCATTTAGTCAAAACCTATTTAGGTGAGGGACAGCCATGGTAGGACGCAAAGCAGAAAAAAAGACATTGCTGGCGGCAAGGCAATCCGAATCATAAACCTTTGCGAAATGAAGTTCTGCTCCGACCAGTGCGCCATCACGGCGGCGGAAGCGCAGGCAATGCAAAGGAAAAAGGCCATCTTCAAACGGGACACGGCAACGCGCAAGGCGGTGCATGTCACCTATGTGACGACATTTGGCCTAAAGCGAAACGCCTACGCCAACGATGTCCAGTCCGAAGTGACTCTCGCCGACCTCTTTGCCGAAACGCCCTAACCAGGTTCTAAGGTCCAACTACTCGCCAACTAACCAACTAGCCAACTGACCACTAACGAAAGGCTCATCTCATGACACTCGTCACTCGTCACTCGTCACTCGTCATTGCGGCGGCAGCAACAGCGGTCGCAGCCGCTGCCGCCGCCGGCCCATTCGACAACGCCCTCCTCCACGGCGATATCGACAAGCCCGGCCTTGTCGATATCGCCCCCGGCGAGAAGGTCACCTTCTCCCTCACGCTCCAGAGGGTCTCGGGCGAAATCCCGCAGGGAGTCTACTCCCTCAAGTGGCGTCTCCGGGGGGATGGCCTCGCCCCCACGAACGGCGTGGAATCCATCACCTCCACCAATGTCTTTTCAATCGCCGCCAGCCTTGACACCCCCGGCTTCCTCCATCTGTCCGCGACGGTGGTCGATGCCGAAGGCAAGGACGTCCTCAGGAAGTTCACCGGCGATGCTACAACCCCCGAGGGAAAGGAGGCGATGAACCGCTTCGAGCGTTCCGACAAGCGTCTCTTCTTCTCGGGCGGCGCGGGCGTCGCCGTCGGCGAACTCGCCAATCTGCCCGAACCGGAGGACTTCGACGCCTTCTGGGAGCGGCAGGCGAAGCGACTCGAGGCCGTGCCCGTCTACGCGCGCACAGTCGAAGTGCCCTACCCCGAAACGGCGAAGGTGCGCATCTACGCCGTGGAAATCGACTGCGCCGGCATCCGCCCCGCCACGGGCTATCTCACGGTGCCGAAGAAGGCGGCGGGCGGCGAGACCAACCTGCCGGTGCGCCTCGGACTGCACGGCTACGGCTATTCGCGCCATCGCGTCCCGCTTCCGCGTTGGGCGAGCGAGGACTACATCGCCCTCGACATCAACGCGCACGGGATGCGCCTTCCCGAATTCGGCGCCGACGACGCCTACTACAAGGCCTTCGGCTGGGAGATCAAGTCCAACGGAAAGGGCTACGCCTTCGACAAGGAGCAGAACGCCGATCCGGAAGTCGCCTACTTCAACGGCATGGTCCTCCGCGTGAAGCGTGCGCTGCAGTATCTCAAGACCCTCCCCGGCTGGGACGGCGTGAACGTCTGGGTTTCGGGCGGCAGCCAAGGCGGACTCCAGTCGATCTGGGCGGCGGGCTGCGGCGAGGGCGTCACAAAGGTCACTTGCAGCGTCCCGTGGTGCTGCGACCTCGGCGGGGAGACCATCGGCCGCAGCCGCGATGGTTGGTTCGTCCCCTGGACCCCTGCCCTCGGCTACTACGACCCCGTCAACTTCGCCAAGCGCGTGCCGCGCACCTGCATCGTCGACATCACCCGCGCCGGTCTCGGCGACTACACCTGCCCGCCCTCCGGCGTCGCGGCGCTCTACAACGCCCTCCCCTGCCGGAAGTCGATCATCTGGGTACAGGGCTCCACCCACGGCTACGTCCCGCCCGAACCGCACCAGACCGTCACCATCAAGAGTGACGAGTGACGAGTGACGAGTGACGGGTGACGAGTGATAAATATCTTTTCACTTTTCACTCGCCACTAGAACTGACCCCTGATCCCTGACCCCTGACCCCTTTTCATGCATCCCTATTTCTCCTCCGCCTGGCAGACGGAACTGAACTACGCCTGGGACTCGCGCACCGCGACGGGCGCGCTCGACCTCAAGGCCTTTCGCGGCCGCCAGACGGCGAACCTCTCCGCGATGTCGGGCATCGCCGCCCCCAATGGCGATGCGACCCTTCTCGTCCGCGCCATGGGCGAGGCCCCGCGCCGCGAGATGCTCCACGAGGAGGAGTTCTTCATGGAGGCGGGGGACTTCGCCGGCGTCGCCTTTCAATGGCGCGCGCCCCGCGACATGTCCGTCGCGCTCTCCTTCCTCGGACATCGCCGCTCCTTCCGCTGCCGCGCGGGCTGGAACGACCTCCGCATCGAAGTGCCGACCGCGCGACGCCTCGCGTACCAGCGCGAAGCCCTCATCCTGTCGTTCGAAGGCATGGCGGACGGAGACCAGGGACTCATGGGCACTCTCCGCTTCTACCTCCGCACCGACCGCGACGTCGCCCCGCCCGCCTTTCCCTTCCGCGAAATCCGTCCCGGCCCCGACTGGCAGCCATGCGACCTTTCCGACCTCTACGTCAAGTCCGGGTCAATCCTCGACTTCTCGTCTCTCGTCCCGACCGACGACATCGACGCGCTCGGACGCGTCATCGCCTCGCCCGACGGACACTTCGCCTACGAAAAGGCCCCCGAACGGCGCGTGCGCTTCTTCGGCCATTCAATGGCCCTGACCCGCTCGACGATTCCCGAAACACACGCGGAAATCGACGCCTTCGCCGACGCCCTCCGCAACCAGGGCTACAACCTCGTCCGCATCCATGGCCTCAACGCGCTCCTGATGGACGCCTCGCAGGGCTGGGACGGGAAGCTCCCCTCGCGCCCTGCGGATATCCCGGTGCTGCACGGAGCCGAGGAACGGCTGCACTGGTTCATCCACGCCCTGCGGCTGCGCGGCATCCACCTCTATCTCGACATGTGCACCTTCATCAACGGGTGGCACTCCGGCGATGTCTGGGTTGGCGGCGGAATCGCCATAAACCGCAAAGAGGGGCTGTCTCGCTACTGCACGCGCTTCATCGACGGCGACCCGGCCGTGCGCGCAAATTGGCGAGCAGGGGTGTTACGCGTGATGACCGCGCGCAATCCCTACACCGGCCTCCGCCTCGCGGATGACCCCTGCGTCGCCTTCGTCCTCGGCTACAACGAACTCCTCATCCACCCCTGCCGCGAATGGGCGCGCAAACTTCGCGCCTCGCGCAAGACCGAGGCCGAACTGCGGTTCGACACGCTTGAGGAGACAGCCCGATTCATCGACCGCACGATTCGCGAAACGGGCTATGCCGGCCTGATCAACCAGTACGACAACAGCCGGCAATTGGTCAACCTCGCCGTCGGCGACCGCTATCCGTCCGTCACGAACCACCTTTACCACTGGTGCCCGCACAAGTTCTTCTATCCCGGCTCGTCGCAGGGGATGTCGAGCGCGCTCTTCTCCGGACTCGGCTACTTCCGCCAGGCCGCGCGCATGCGGCCTTCCGGCAAGCCCTACGGGGTGACGGAATACGGCGAACCCTACTGGAACGCCCACCGCTTCCAGCAAGGCCTCGGCTTCGGCGCCTACAGCGCCTTCCAGGACTTTGACATGCTCATCGTCCACTCGACGCCCGTCATGAAGTCCGGCGGCGAGCTGCGCCCCTTCAGCGGCGGCAACGATCCGGCCGTCCGCGCGGCGGAAGTCATCACCGGCTGCGCCTTCCTGCGCGGCGACGTCATGCCGGCGCCCTGCCGTGCCGTCTGGGCGTTTGACAAGGCCTTCATGCTGGCCAATTTCGACCGCTTGACGGAAAGCACCGCCAGCTTCGCCGCCCTTCTCACCGGCATCGCGCTCGCCTACGAAAGCAAAGACGGAAGCGCGGCCCCGTTGCCAAGGCGCGGGGACGCCGCCCCCGACACTCTGCGTTTCCCGCTCGACGTGGCGCCAAAGGGCGAATACTTCGGACCGGAGTTCTACAGGAAGTTCCGCGGCTCGCCCCGCGTCGACGCCATCGTCGCCGAACTGCGAAGGCGCGGCGTCTTGAAGCCCGGCAACGCCACCGACACGGCGCGCGGCGTCTACGAAAGCGAAACCGGCCAGCTGAAACTCGACATTCTAAAGGAACGTCTCGAAGTCGTGACGCCGCGTCTCGAAGGGGCGCTGCTGCCGTCCGGCGAGGAGGCCGCCCTGCCCCACTTCCGCATCTCTCCTGGTAATACAGAGGCGTCACTGGCGCTCATCGCGCAGGACGGCCTCGCCGACCTCGACCACTGCCGCCGGGCGCTTCTTGTCTGCGCCACCAACGCGCTCAATTCCGAAAGCAAATTCCTCATCCGCGACGACACCGACGGCGCGGACGCCTTCGTCGTCGACACGGAGGGGCGCGTCTACAAGCCGCAGAAAGGCGAGGAGGTCATCCTCGACAACGGCCACGCGCCGGTTCTGCGCCAGGTCCGCCGCGGGGCGTTCGAAGTGCGGCTTCCGGCGATGAAGCGGCCCGAGGTTTACGCCGTCAAGTTCAACGGCGAGCGCGCCTTTCGCATACAAGAAGAACTCCGCGACGGTTGGATCCACTTCACCATTGACGAATCCCCAAGTCCGTTCTTCGAGATTGCCGACGCGATGAAGATCGTTAAGTAATTCAAAAGTTGGCGTAGCCTGACACCAATGGCCTTGACAAATAGGCTGTATTTATCCTAGAATATTGCCATAATCTAGGGGTGTACTATGATTGTCGATACCGAGAACATTGTCACGATGACCGAGGCAAACCAGAATTTCTCAAAGGAGGAGAAGGCCGCCCGCATTGGCGCCTCCCTCGTCGGCAATCACGCTTTTCTTGACGGGAACAAGCGCATTGGGATGTATGTCATGCTCACCTTTCTCGAGGTGAACGGGGTGAAGGTCGAATGCTCCGACGAAGACATCGTCTCCACCGGACTGGCCCTTGCAGATGGAACAATGGGCTACGACGAGCTTCTCGTCTGGTTACGCGCAAGAATCCTCAAACATGACGCATAGCCTGACACCAATAACTCACATGAAAGTCTTGTCGCAAAAAGAGTTTGAAGGGAAGATTGCCAAGTTCGGGATTGGCCTTGAACACTTCCCCGGCACTTCCACGATTTCGAAACGATGTGACGGGCGACTTCTACGCCATTTCAGACATGGGGACGTTTATGCTCTATGTTAGTCATCATGACGAAGTCTTGCTCTATTTTGGCTGGACTCTTCCACCCCGCTC
>JAEEGL011414009.1_pt1 | contig 21152 bp, 15 predicted proteins | sample 9134231 | NCBI WGS metagenome assembly JAEEGL01 (sample SAMN16246548, study PRJNA631951) | gut metagenome | biome: gut microbiome; feature: rumen; material: fiber-attached | host: Bos | place: Iran: Karaj | collected 2018-10 | reverse complement strand
TCTTATTCAGTTGTTGTGCGACATCGGCGTGAAAGTGAGAAGGTGTGAAAAGCGTGGTGTAAAAAACGAGCACACCTATACCTTCCAAGCAGATGAGCTGAAACTCGATTACCTGGAAAGCGACGAGTTTGTGATGAAATGCGCTGAGCTTCGCGGCAGTGTGATGATGATAGGTCCCTTACTCGCCCGTATGGGCAGAGCCGTGATAGCCAAACCCGGTGGCGACAAGATCGGTCGCCGCAGGTTGGATACCCACTTCCTCGGTTTTGAGAAACTTGGTGCCAAATTCAACCGCATCGAGGGACGTGATGTTTATGAGATAGCAGCCCAAAAGCTGAAAGGTAACTATATGTTACTCGACGAGGCCTCTGTAACCGGTACAGCCAACATTGTGATGGCTGCTGTTTTCGCCAAAGGTACCACCACCATCTATAATGCAGCGTGCGAGCCTTATCTCCAGCAGTTGTGTAAGATGCTGAACCAGATGGGGGCAAACATCAGCGGTATCGGATCAAACCTGCTGACCATCGTAGGTGTGAATCATTTGCATGGTGCAGAGCACCGTATCTTGCCAGATATGATTGAGGTGGGTTCATTCATTGGCATGGCAGCCATGTGTGGCGACGGCATCCGCATCAAAGATGTTTCATTAAAGGATCTTGGCATCATCCCTGATGCCTTTAAGAAACTGGGGGTCAAGATCAAGGTGGAAGGCGATGATTTGGTGATTCCCCGTCAGAAGCATTACGAGATACAATCGTTTATAGACGGTACGATCATGACCTTGGCTGATGCGCCCTGGCCCGGACTGACACCTGACCTGCTTTCAGTTCTCATTGTGGTAGCCACACAAGCCAGAGGCAGTGTGCTATTCCATCAGAAGATGTTTGAGAGTCGCCTATTCTTCGTTGATAAGCTTATTGACATGGGCGCCCAGATTATACTGTGTGACCCACACAGAGCCGTTGTTGTGGGACACGACCGGAAAATAACACTGCATGGAGGTAGGATGACCAGTCCTGATATCCGTGCCGGTATTGCCCTGCTGATTGCTGCCATGAGTGCCACAGGCACCAGTCGTATTGACAATATCGAACAGATAGACAGAGGTTATGAGCACATTGAGGATCGTTTGAATGCCCTCGGAGCGAAAATAACAAGAGGTTAAATGAAGAATGATTAAACGAGAAGAAGTTTATAAGATCGGGAAACTGGGCAAGACGCACGGCGTGAATGGAGAGATATCCTTTCTGCTAGATGATGATGTGTTCGACCGTACAGATGCCGATTATCTCATTCTTGACATCGATGGCATTCTGGTACCCTTCTTCATCGATTCATATCGTTTCAAGACCGACAGCAATGCCCTGATGAAATTTGATGGTATTGACACGCAGGAGAGAGCACGTGAGCTGACTGGATGCGATGTGTATTTCCCCCGTGAACTTGCCGACAATGATGATGACAGTATCTCTTGGGCAGAACTGGTGGGCTACAGCCTCATCGACAACAATGGCGACAAGGTCATTGGCGAGATAGCATCCATCGACGACACAACCATCAATATCCTGTTTGAGTTGACTAACGGCAAACTCATACCCGCCTCGGAAGAACTGATTACTCATATAGATACAAAGAAACAACAAATATACATAAATTTGCCAGAAGGCATCTTGGAGCTGTAAAAAGGTAAAGAAGTAAAAAGGTAAAGAAGTAAAAAGGTAAAGAAGTAAAAAGGTAAATATATGAAAAAACAAATAGCCATTCTCGGCTCTACGGGGTCGATTGGAACTCAAGCTCTCGAGGTCATCGAGGAGCATAGTGACCTTTATGAGGTTTATTGTCTGACAGCCAACAATAAGGTTCAGTTGCTGGCAGAGCAGGCTCACAAATTCAAGCCTGCCGCCATCGTCATTGCCAACGAGCAGCGTTACGACGAGCTGAAATCGCTCATGAGTGACATGCCCGACATCAAAGTATATGCCGGTGCCAAGGCACTGGATGAGATTGTAGAGGCAAGTCCTATTGACATGGTGCTTACTGCCATGGTTGGTTTTTCCGGGCTCAACCCCACTATCCATGCCATCAAAGCAGGTAAGACCATTTGTCTGGCCAACAAGGAGACACTGGTTGTTGCCGGTGAGCTGATTCTGCAACTCGCCCAACAGTACCATACCCCCATCCTGCCTGTAGATAGCGAGCACTCAGCCATCTTCCAGAGTCTCGTCGGTGAGGATCAAAATCCGATTGAGAAGATTCTGCTGACAGCCTCTGGCGGTCCGTTCCGTCTGAAATCGATGGAGGAGATAGCCCATGTGACAAAAGCTGATGCCCTGCGCCATCCGACATGGGATATGGGAGCCAAGATCACCATCGACTCTGCTTCGATGATGAACAAGGGCTTCGAGGTCATTGAAGCCAAATGGCTCTTCGGGGTAGAAGCCGATAAGATTCAGGTGTTGGTTCATCCTCAGTCGATCGTACACAGTGCCGTACAGTTCCAGGATGGAAGTGTAAAGGCTCAGTTGGGTGTGCCCGATATGCGTCTGCCCATCCAATATGCCTTCTCTTTCCCACAGCGTCTGCATCTGAGCGGTGAACGCCTTGATCTGTTCAAGGCCCAGCATCTGGAGTTCTTCGAGCCCGACTTAAACAAGTTCCGTTGTCTGGCACTGGCTTTCGAGGCTATTAACAAAGGTGGAAACATGCCATGTATCGTGAATGCAGCTAATGAGATCGTTAACCGTGGTTTCCTGGAGGACAAGTGCGGTTTCCTGCAGATGGGCGACATCATTGCAGAGACTATGCAGCGTGCCACCTTTGACAAGGAGCCCTCATACGAAACCTACATTGCTACCGATGCTGAAGCTCGCCGCATCGCCAGTGAACTGATGAAAGGGTAAAAAGGTAAAAGGGTAAAAGGGTAAAAAGGTAAAAAAGTAAAAAGGTAAAAAAGTAAAAAGGTAAAAAAGAAATAAGGTAAAAAGATTATGGATATATTTTTGATACGTCTGTTGCAGTTTATGCTCGCAATCGGACTTTTAGTACTGCTCCATGAGGGCGGACATTTCTTCTTTTCGAAGCTATTCGGTGTACGCGTTGATAAATTCTACCTGTTTTTCGATCCGGGCATCGGTAAATGGGATGGCAGTCTCTTCAAATGGAAGCCAAAGAACAGTGACACCCAGTATGGTGTGGGTTGGCTGCCCCTTGGTGGCTACTGCAAGATTGCAGGTATGATAGATGAGAGTTTCGATACCGAACAGATGAAACAACCCGAACAGCCATGGGAGTTCCGAGCCAAGCCGGCCTGGCAGCGCCTATTGATTATGATTGGCGGTGTGCTGGTAAACTTCCTGCTTGCCCTATTCATCTATTCGATGATTCTTTTCTACTGGGGGGACACCTATATTCCCATAAAGGATATGACCTACGGTATGAAGTTTAATACTGAGGCTAAACAGTACGGTTTCAAGGATGGTGATATCCTTGTAGGTACAGACCAGGGCACTTTCAAGGATTTCTCTGCCGACCTTTTCAGAGATCTCTCTGAGGCCAAACGGGTGGATATTATCCGTAACGGTCAGGCGATGAGTTTACAGCTGCCTGGTGACATCAACCTCCTCGGTATGCTGAAGTCTGAGCCACCATTTGTCAGTCCGTTTATCCCGGCAGAAATCGACAGTGTGATGGGTAACTCTCCTGCAGCCCAGATAGGTTTACGGAAAGGTGATAAGATCATCGCTTTGAACGGCAAGGCCATCGACTCATATAATGAGTTCACCAATCAGATCGGTATCCTAAGCGACATGATGACAGGTGCCAAGACGGTAGCTGATAGCATGAAGGTACGTACCGTTACCATGGTGATAGCCCGTGAGAGCAAGACTGATACGCTGACAACGATGCTTACTGCTGACTTGAAGGTTGGTTTCTTTGTGAAGAGTCTGGCAGGTATCTACCAGCCCATCACGAAAGAATATGGTTTCTTTGAGAGTTTCCCTGCAGGTATTAAATATGGCTTCAACGTGCTGGCTGGTTATGTAGGTGACATGAAATATGTCTTTACTGCCGACGGTGCCAAATCACTCGGCGGCTTCGGTGCCATCGGCAGTCTGTTCCCTCCGATGTGGGACTGGTACATGTTCTGGAAGATGACCGCTTTCCTATCCATCATCCTGGCCTTCATGAACATCCTGCCTATCCCTGCTCTTGATGGTGGTCATGTGCTGTTCTTGTTCTATGAGATGATTACCCGTCGCAAGCCTTCTGAGACTTTTATGATTCGTGCTGAGTATGTAGGCTTCGGCATCTTGATACTGTTGATGGTGGTGGCAAACCTGAATGACATCCTCCGCTGGCTCGGTTACATGTAATCTATGGTAGTAGTGATGCTGACGCTGTTTGCCCTCGTAGTCGTAGGCTACGTGGCGGGTAAACTGGGCTATCTTGGTGGCGAATTCGATAGACAGCTGTCGCGACTGGTGATCAACATCACCTGTCCGGCACTGATTCTGTCGTCGGCGATGACGGGCACATTACCCGATCGCCGTTTTATCCTGCCCCTGTTGCTTATCAGTGTCATCACATATATCATTCTGGCAGGGGGAGCCTTTCTTCTTCCCCGATACTTAACGAAGAAGACAGAGGATGAAGGTTCCATCGGCTTTGCCCTGATGTTTGGTAACGTGGGATTTATGGGGTATCCTGTAGTAGCTTCGATCTTCGGTCACGAAGCAGTCTTCTATGCTGCCGTACTCAATGTGGTAAACACCTTTGCAGTCTTTACTATCGGTACCATCCTGATTACAGGAAAGAGTGAGATGGAAGACGGGCGCTTTCAGAAGAAAGTACTCTACTCCACGCCAATGCTTGCAGCCTATCTGACGATGGCCATCGTGGCACTTGAAATCGACAACATCCCTGAGGCCGTCAGCCAGCCCCTGACTATGTTGGGCAACATTACCGTGCCTGCAGCCCTGCTGATTATCGGTTCATCAATGTCGAACCTTCCGCTGCGTTCGTTATTAGGCAATACCACCGTCTATGTCACAACACTCTTCCGTCTGGCAATCTTGCCTATAGGCATTCATTTCCTGATGAACATTGCAGGCTTCTCCCCTATGGTGGTCAATATCAACACACTCGTCATCGCCATGCCTGTAGCCACCTATGGTACTATCCTTTGCCTGAAATATGAGAAAGACACCACTATGATGACTGAGGTCACTTTCATCACCACACTCATCTCCATGATCAGTATTCCCTTATTAGTTACTTTTTTCTTCTGAATACCTCAAACGTCCCTGACAACCTATCTATCAGCAGATAAGCAGCGGCTATGATAACATAGACCATGATGATCTGCAGCATGGAAGGATGTAACGCTTCGATGCTCACCCAAGGTATGGAAGCTACAAAAGCCAAAATGGCATTGAGAGCACTGACAATATATACTAATAGGTACGCGAGTGAGGGGACAAACAGCACGGCAAGCGTGAGATAAAGGATCAGGGGAGCAAAAGGAATCACTACCAAATTAGTCATCAAGAATAAAAAAGAGAAACGACCGAAATAATAAGTTATCAGCGGTGCCGTTCCCAATTGAGCTGCACAAGAGACTGCCAATAAAGACCAGAGCCACCGAACCAGAGGATGGGACATCAGAAACGACTGCGGGATAAAACCCTCGAAGACGGGATACCATATTAAGATAGCCAAGACTGCCAGGAAAGACAACTGAAAACCGATATCGAAAAGAGACAAAGGATGGACTATCAGCATGACGATGGCTGTGAAAGCAAGTGTGTTGACAGACATCCGGTTGCGATCACCAAGAGACAATAGCGCATAGACAGTCAGCATCACTGCCGATCGTACCACACTAGCCGACATGCCCACTAAGAATACGAACAACCAGATGCAGATAATGATCAGCACTTGGGATACAACCTGCCACCGTCGTCGACCAAGAAGTAAGGACAGGAGCGTATAGATGATACTCAGGTGCAGGCCACTCAATGCCAATACATGAGCGGCACCAGTCACGGCGTATGTCTCCTTCAACTCTTTTGTCAACTGAGACTTATCGCCGAGTGCCATCGCTGCCACCACCGCATAGACATCACCATCAACCCCATTCTCTGACAGGCGATCCAACAATCGTGCCCGTTGAGATAGGAAATAGTTTTTTGACCGTTCCATTCTTGACACTTGAGGCGGTTCCTGTTGTGCTCGTTGCATCAGGAGTGCACCTAATACCATAAAACACAAGATAATGACTGCTGACTGCAGATACGCATGCCGCCACAGGCAAAACGCTATTAATATTAACCCAACCAATAACGGGAAAAGAGGTAATGAAGCCACATACTTTGCCGCAACCATTCCTGCCATCAGACCGATGGCAATCTTGACCAATGGGGCTTTTTCTGAAACACTGTTTCTCATACGATTCTTGACTAACTGGTTGCAAAGATACAACTTTCTGTCTAAAAAACATAACATTCTTAAAGAAATTTGGTTTTACGAACACTTATTTGTATCTTTGCACTCGATATGGAAGTTATTAGTATGCCCATTTGGGCTTGGATTTTGTTTTATGTGCTGGTGCTGATCATGCTCGTCATCGACCTGAAGTCGTTTGGCAAGAAAGGGCAGCATGAGGTGAGTGTTACTGAGGCCCTGAAGATGACAGCCGTTTGGATTGGTGTCTCACTGATTTTCTGCGGTGGTATCTGGCTTTATGAGGGTGACGAGAAAGCCATGGAGTTCCTGGCAGGTTACCTCATAGAGAAATCACTATCAATGGATAATCTTTTTGTTTTCCTGATGCTCTTCTCCTTCTTTGGTATTCAACGGAAATATCAACACGAAGTGCTTTTCTGGGGCATTTTCGGTGCCTTGGTGCTTCGCAGCATTTTTATTTTCGCTGGTACAGCTATTATCAACCAGTTTGAATGGATACTCGGTGTATTTGGTGTCTTTCTCATTTATACAGGCTTTAAAATGTTCCGCCATCAGGATGACGAACAGGTTGATCCTTCGAAAAACATCTTCGTAAAGCTCTTCAAGAAGTTCTTCCCCGTCACCAATCAGATGCACGGCGACAAGTTCTTTATCGTAGAGAACGGCAAGCGCCTTGCCACCCCATTATTCATTGCCTTGCTCGTGATAGAGACTACCGACGTAGCTTTTGCCGTAGATAGTATCCCTGCCGTTTTCTCCGTCAGTCGTGACCCGTTCATCGTACTAACGAGTAACGTGTTTGCCATCCTCGGCTTGCGGGCACTCTATTTCGCGCTGGCTGCTGTGGCCAAGTACTTCGCTTATCTGAAATATGGTCTTGGCATCATCCTCAGTTTCGTAGGTATCAAGATGCTATTGGAAGTTATCTGGGATATCGAAGTGCCCACCCCACTCTCCTTAATTATTATCTTTGGCATATTGGTCCTTTCAATGGGACTATCTTATATCATCTCAAATCATCAAAGTCATGGAGATTAGCAATTACACAAATGACGCCTTAGAACTACTGAAGGAACTGATAGCCATACCTTCTGTTAGCCGTGAAGAGAAAAATGCCGCTGACAAGCTGGCTGAGTATCTGAATCGGTGGAACCTGCCTTTCGGTCGTGAAGGAAACAACCTATGGGTGGGTTGTCAGGATTGGGACAATAACCGCCCCACCATCATGCTGAATGCTCATATCGACACTGTGAAGCCTGTTGACTCTTGGACACGTGATCCATTTACGCCTACTCAGGAAGGCGACTTGCTCTATGGTCTCGGCTCCAATGATTGCGGTGGTGGACTGGTAGCATTACTTCAGGCCTATCGCATCATGCTCCAGCGCCCTCGTAACTATAATATCCTTTGGGTAGCATCAGCAGAAGAGGAAGTGTCTGGTGCTGATGGGTTCAGTCGAGTGCTGCCACTGCTACCGAAAGTGGATGTAGCTATTGTCGGTGAACCAACAGGCATGCAACCAGCTATTGCGGAGAAAGGCTTGATGGTGATTGACGGCTATGCCTATGGCAAGTCAGGACATGCAGCCAGAAACGAAGGTGTGAACGCTATCTATGAAGCACTCGACGATCTGGTATGGCTTCGCGATTATAAGTTCAGAAAGGAAAGTCCACTGTTAGGCCCCACCAAGATGACGGTAACGGTTGTGGAGAGTGGCACCCAGCACAACGTCATTCCCGACTCTTTACATTTTATTATTGATATACGCACCAATGAGTTCTATCAGAATGAGTTTCTCTATGAGTTCTTGAAGAAGAAGATGAAGAAGTGTGAGCTTCGGCCCCGTTCATTCCGTCTTCATTCCAGTAATATCTCACAGGATCATCCCATCATCCGCAGATGTCTGGAACGTGGCATGCAGCCCTTCGGATCACCTACCCTGAGCGACCAAGCACTGATGCCCTTCCCCTCATTCAAGTTAGGTCCAGGCGAGTCAAGTCGCTCACATTCGGCAGACGAGTTTATCAAGATCTCTGAAATACATCAGGCCATTGAGACCTATATCTATCTACTAGAAGGGCTGGCTATCTAGACAGCCAGCCCTCCGGGTTCAGTTTTTCATTTCCACGTCGCAGTTGGAACTGCATCACACCTTCGGAACCTAATCGTCCGATAGTCTGCCGGGTACTTACTTTCTGTCCACGACTGACACTCACAGAGGCCAAGTCGCAATAGACGGACAAGTAGTTACCATGACGAATAATCACCACCGTGGTACCTGCATAACCAAAGACCGCACTCACTTCACCATCGAAGATGCAACGAACAGCAGAGCCTGGCTGCGCTTTGATATCGATACCTTTCTTATCCAGTGTGACATGCCCTTTCACATCTGTCACGTGATTCGTTCCAAATCGATGTACGATCTGGTAACTGCCACTGACAGGCATGGGCAGACGCCCACGATTACTCTCAAAGTTACCACTCAGACGCTGATCTTCTGAAGAGACAGTATAGACCTGCTCTGCCGACTTCTTGGCAGCAGCCACCTCCTTCTCACGTGCTCTGGCTTCCTCTTTTGCCTTCCGTTCAGCTGCCAGACGGGCTTTTTCAGCTTCACGGGCTGCACGCTCAGCAGCAGCTTTTTCTTCTGCACTCTTTCTGGCTGCGGCTCTGGCCTCAGCCTTCGCTTTCTCCTCACGCGCCTTTGCCTCCGCAATCCTTCGGGCATTCTCTCGGGCAGCAGCTTCCGCCTCAGCTTTTTTCCTTGCCAGTTCCTCAGCCCGTTTTCTAGCAGCCTCCGCTTCAGCCTTTCTTCTTGCTTCTGCCTCTGCACGAGCCTTTGCACGAGCTATCTCCTCTGCTATCAGACGATCGATTTGTGCATTCAGCTCAGCATCACGCTTCTTCTGTTTGTCGATGATACTGATGATGGTCTTTTGTTGCTTCTTCAGCGAGTTCACCACCTGCTCCTGCTCAACTTGCTTGTTCTCTAGCGTCTTCTTTTCCTGTTCACCACGATAAAGCAGATCATTCTTCTGCCGTTTCGAGGTTTCCAGTTCTTCAAATGCTTCTGCTACCTGTACCTGCATAGCCTCCACAGCCTCACCCTGCGCTTTCTGATAAGCCGCATATTCACGTACAAATCGCAAGCGACGATACATCTGTGAGAAGTTCTTCGCACTGAAGATGAACATCATCTGACTTTGGATACTCCGATTACGATGCATATATCGCATGGACTTCTGAAAACGCTGTTTACGCTCTTCGAGTTCACGCTCCAACACTTTCAACTGCGACTGAAGTACATGAATGTTTCCATCAAGTCGATGGATATCGCCACGGATGGTGTCAATCGTACGCCTCCTATCAGCTATCTCATTGTTGATGACCATGAGATTTTGCAGACGTTTTTTCACATCCTGTTCGTTGGCGCGCAGTCGGCGCTCCTGTTCCTTAATCTGCTGGCGAACCTGAGCCTGCTCGTTCTTCAGGCTGTTTACGGTGACTGGGGGCGTTTTTTTGGTAGTTTTGCCAGTTTTACTAGTTTTGCCAGTTTTACTAGTTTTGCTAGTCTTACTAGTCTTTTTAGTCTTGCTGGTTGCAGTTGTCTTCGGCCTGGCAGACTTCTTTTTTGTCTGCTGGGCTGGAGCTACTGCCACCATGCAAGCCAAGATCCAGAATAATAATAACCGTTTCACGCGTCATCCACTATTTAAAGAGCCATGAAACGTCGCAAAATCTCATCCACAGACACTTCACGATACTTATTAGAAATCTTTGTACGAGGTTCCCACTCTGTATCCGAACCGATATGATTCAGCGTCATACTGAGCTTCACTTCTTTACCACCTGTGTTCAGCGTAATGATATGTTTATAAGGGAACTGGTTCTTTTCCAAAAACTTGAACTCCTCATAGTCCCAGTTCAGTTGAGAAGTCCCGTTTACCTTATCCTTATACATGATATTCGCCATCCTGATCAGAGCCGTCTTTTTACTGGCAAGCCAGCTGTAGTCCAACTTTGAAGACTCCAGACTGAGAATCATATCATCACCACTCTCTATCACATTATAGGGCCCAGATCCCTTTTCTGTCGGATTATCAAAGTTTACATTAGCAGGAACAAAGAGCTCATTCCAGAAGAGCGACTGGATAGTTTCGAAGTTTAATCCGCTATTACGGAGGAAGTCAACCGAAGCCCAGGGCACTTGGAGATACTGTTTGTTGATACGGTCCATGATGAGCACATAGTCCTTCGTCAATTCAATACGACCAGCCTCTACGAAACCAAAGGCCATCAACTGAAGTCGGATCACATCATGGCGTCTCATTTTCAGGTTACCAGTGAGCGTCACCTTCTGCTGCCCTACCTCCACTGAGAATTTCACCTTCGACGTCAGGAACTTACCTGTCTGAGCATTATCTAATACTTCTGCAAGGAATTCACCTTTCTTAATGGTTGACATTGCCGCTTTACTATCATTAGTAGTGACTGCTTTATGTGATTTACAAGACACCAGCACTAACGGCAAAGCCAATACGGCCACTTTTACAATACTGAACAGTTTCATTCTTTAATATACTTTTTTAATTTGATTTTCTTTTGTAACAACTGATCCTCAGGTTTCTTCTGCTGGGCATCACGCCAGAGTGACAGGGCACGATCCATATCCTTATTCAAGGCATAGATATCACCTGCATGTTCAATAATCACTTCATTACCTGGTGCATCATCACCCATGTGTTGCAAAGCCTGATCGATATAGATTTTTGCTTCGGAATAACGTTTCTGCATGAAGAGGATCCAAGCATAGGTATCAAGATAGGTGGCATTCTTCGGTTCTGCCTTCACGGTCTTGAAACTCATCGCCTCAGCAGTATCCAACCGCTCACCACGCTCACTCAGGTAATAGGCGTAGTTATTCAGACAACCGATATTATCATCTTTCCATTGCAGGCAGGAATCATAAGCTGCAAAAGCCTCCTCTGCCAATCCCTTCTGATGAAGGATATCGCCCATGACGGCATAGAAATCAGAGACAATCACAGGATCACTGTCATCAGTAATCACACCGATGCCATTCTGGAACGTTGACAAGGCATTGTCAAGCTGGTCTCGTTTATAATAGGCGATACCCTGATAATAATAGAAAGCCATCTCATCGGGATTATACTGACGGGCATCCTGACACAGGGCGATGACCCGGTCCAGATTTTCATCCTCCCATGCATAGCCCACCAGTTGCAGACGAGCTGCCGCCTGATCCGGTGCCATCCTCAGTACCTGTTCCAATACAGGACGGATACTGTCTTTCGGCATCTTCTTCGCACTCATATATGAGGCACAGAAAAAGGCCATATCGACTTCTGCCTGAGGTTGAGACAGCATTTTACGGAATAGCGCCAGAACCCTTGTACTGTCACCACTGGCCTCACTAGAGGCTATCTCCTGGCGCAACAGATGCACTTTCTCCTCTGGTGTCGCATTCTTATTCAACAATACGCGTTCCGCCAGCGAATCAGCCACCGCCTTGTCGCCTTGTGACTGATAGTAGGTACGCAACGACATGAGAACACGGTTGTTGTCCGGTTCTTCTTTTAATACCTGATGATAAAGATTCAGTGCTTTTTTCGCCTGTCCGTTCATCATCAGCGACTCCCCATACATGGCCAGATAATTAAAGTCATGGGGGTATTGCTTGGCCAAGGCCTCCATCTCTGCCACAGCAGCTTTCTTATCACCCATCCGCGTATAGATCTCACGCTTTGCCAAGGAGAGGCGCTCACTCTTGCCATCATTAGCCTCAAGCCTATTTAACACGCCTATAGCTTTTTCATAATCATCCACTTGCTGATAGAGTTGGAACAACATCTCCAGCATATCCTCACGATTCTTGTTTCGGGCATAGATTCCTTCGAGAACAGGGATGGCACTGGCAAAATCCTGCTGACGGACATAAGCCTGTGCTAAGGTCTCCATATAGATTTCGCTCTCAGGATTAAGGGCTGCTGCACGCTTCACGCACTCCAGTGCCTTCTCGGGATTCTTCAAGAGTGAATAATATTGTCCAAGGAAGAAATATACCTCGGGAGCATCAGGATTCAGTTCCTGACAATGGCGCAAAAGATCGAAGGCAGCATCATTGTTTCCCTTCTGCCGCTGAACCATCGCCTCCATAAAGAACTGATCGTAGGTTCTTTTGTTCGTCTGAGCAAAAGCTGTCAAAAAAGAACAGTGAAAGATGAAGATAATCACCCCAACTTTCACCAACCACTTTTCCCAACAACCATCTTTTATCATCCTCTTCTCTTTCACTTCTTCATCACTTAACCCCTGTATGCCCATAACCACCTTCGCCACGTTCAGTCTCATCCAGCACCTCCACAGGTACAAACTCACCCTGCTCATGACGAGCGATGACCATCTGGGCAATACGCTCACCATCGTTAACAACGAATTCTTCCTGTGACAAGTTAATCAGTAAGACGCCCACCTCACCACGATAGTCGGCATCAACAGTGCCTGGAGAATTCAACACGGTGATGCCCTTTTTCAGAGCCAAACCGCTGCGGGGACGGACCTGCGCCTCATAACCGGCGGGTAGAGCGATATGCAGACCTGTTGGAATCAGTCTGCGCTCCAGAGGTTTAAGGACTATCGACTCAGAGAGATTGGCACGCAAATCCATACCTGCACTCTGCGGAGTCGCATATTGCGGAAGGGGCTGATGCCCCTTATTGACAACTTGTATTTTCAACATGAACTTTAAAATTTCATTTTATTCCGTGCAAAGGTAGCATTTTTACAGCACATATCACAGCAGAAAGGGATTATTTTTTCATTTTTTCGTTAATTTCTGCGAAATCTGCGGAATCTGCAGTTTATTTTCGTACCTTTGCACATTGATTATGATGAATTGGCAGCAATTAATTTCCAATAAACGTCTCGGGCAGGAGCATCGTCACCCTGAGCGCCACGACGACCGGACAGAATTCAAACGCGACTACGACCGTTTGATTTTCTCAGCGCCGTTCCGTCGTCTGCAGAACAAGACACAAGTGTTTCCCTTACCAGGCAGCATCTTCGTCCACAACCGTCTGACTCACTCTTTAGAGGTGGCAAGTGTGGGTATGTCGTTAGGTAATGATGTGGCTCAGCAACTGATCATCCGTCATCCTGAGCTGAGAGATACCATGTTTCAAGAGATTGGACAGATTGTTGCCACAGCCTGTCTGGCTCATGATTTAGGCAATCCCCCTTTCGGTCATAGTGGTGAGAAGGCGATGCAAGCCTATTTTCTCGAAGAAGCTGGTACGGACTTACAACGTGAGGTGTCACCAGTTTTTTGGAACGACCTCACCCACTTCGAGGGCAACGCCAATGCCTTTCGCATCCTGACCCATCAGTTCAAGGGGCGGCGATCCGGCGGATTTGTAATGACTTATTCTACCCTCGCCAGCATCGTTAAGTACCCACATTCCTCTACAGCTGCTGGCAAGAAAGGCAAATTTGGATTCTTCGACACCGAAAGGGATTCTTACCTCAAGATAGCTGAAGAACTCGGTATTCCATGCCTGTCTGCGATGGGTGAGCCCCTACGCTTCGCCCGTTATCCCTTGGTATATCTTGTGGAGGCTGCCGATGATATCTGTTATGAGATTATGGATATTGAAGATGCCCACAAACTTAAAATTCTTTCGCACGACGACACGATGCAGCTACTCTTAGGATTCTTTGATGCCGAGAGTCAGCAACACATCCTTCAGCGTATTGAGGAAGAGGGTGTAACCGACAACAATGAAAAGGTGGTCTATCTGAGAGCCTGCGTCATTGGTAAACTTGAGAATGAGTGCGTCCGCGTATTTATTGACAATGAGGAGTCGATTCTCAGCGGCACATTCCAAGGCAGCCTCATCGACCATATCAGCGATTTGCAAAAAGAAGCCTATCAGCGGTGCTGTTCGCTCTCTGTGAAGCGCATCTACAAGAGTCGTCCGGTGCTTGATGTCGAACTATCCGGTTATCAGATTATCCAGACACTCATGCAACAGTTCATCGGGGCTGCCGTCCATCCTGACCGTTTCTATTCAAAACACCTTATCAGTCGTGTGTCGAGCCAGTACGACATTGATGCGCCTGATCTTGAAACACGCCTGATGGCTGTCATCGACTATATCAGTGGCATGACCGATGTCTATGCTCTTGATATCTATCAGAAAATCAACGGCATATCATTGCCCATAATTTAAAGAATGATGAAGAAACTATATATTGAAACGTATGGCTGTCAGATGAATGTGGCAGACTCGGAGGTAGTGGCATCTGTGATGCAGATGGCAGGTTATGAGACCACCGAGACATTGGAAGAGGCTGATGCTGTCTTCCTTAACACCTGTAGTGTCAGGGATAATGCGGAACAGAAGATCTATCACCGTCTGGAGGCTCTCGACGCAGAGCGCCGCAAGGGTCACCAGATGATATTGGGGGTGCTTGGATGTATGGCAGAGCGTGCCCAAGAGGCGTTGTTAGAACAGCACCATGCCGACCTGGTGGCAGGTCCTGACGCCTACCTCTCCCTACCCGATTTGATAGCCCAGGCAGAGCTGGGGCATAAGGCGATGAATATTGAGCTTTCTACCACAGAGACCTATCGTGACGTAGTGCCTCAACGCATCGGTCTAGGTCATAAAATCGGAGGATTTGTTAGTATCATGCGTGGTTGCAACAACTTCTGCCACTACTGCATTGTGCCTTACACCCGTGGTCGTGAGCGCAGTCGTGACCTAGAGAGCATCCTCCGTGAGGTAAGAGATCTGCGCGACCGTGGCTACAAAGAGGTGACGCTGTTAGGCCAGAATGTAAACAGCTATCACCTAGATGGACCAGCTCACCTAGATTTCCCACAACTGTTGCGAAAGGTAGCAGAGGAAGTCCCCACGATGCGTATCCGTTTCACCACCTCGCATCCGAAGGACATGAGTGATGATACGCTGCGAGTGATTGCCGAGATGCCTAATGTGTGTAAGCATATCCACCTGCCCGTACAGAGTGGCAGTGACCGTATCTTGAAACTGATGAATCGCAAATACACCCGCGAGTGGTATATGGATCGAGTAGAGGCTATCCGTCGTATCATCCCTGACTGTGGACTCTCTACGGACATTTTCGTAGGTTACCATTCTGAAACGGAGGAGGACCACCAGCTATCACTCTCGCTGATGCGTGAGGTGGGCTACGACTCAGCCTTTATGTTCAAATACTCTGAGCGCCCCGGTACCTATGCCTCGAAACATCTGCCTGACGATGTACCCGAAGAAGAAAAGATCCGCCGACTGAATGAGTTGATCCAGTTGCAGACGGAGATGAGTGCCATCCAGAACAAGAAGGATGAGGGTAAGGTGTTCGATGTGCTGGTAGAAGGTTTCTCAAAACGCAGTCGCGAACAGCTTTGCGGACGCACCGAGCAGAATAAGATGGTGGTGTTCGACAAGGGCACGCATCATATCGGCGAGACCGTCAGAGTCCGCATCACAGGTTCCACCAGTGCTACATTATTAGGAGATAATATATGAAAGAGTTCTTGAATGTCCTGCGGCGGTTTGTGCCACCCTACAAGAAGTACCTGGTGCTGTCGGTAGTGTTCAACATCCTATCGGCAGTGCTGAACATCTTCTCGTTTGCAGCTCTGATACCCATCCTACAGATTCTCTTCCAGACAAGTGACGCAGAGACAGCTACCTCCCTGATGGCATGGGACTGGGGGAACATCCAAGCGGTGCTGATGAACAACATGAATTATTATGTGAATGGCCTCATCGACCAGTTCGGCCAGACCACAACCCTGCTCTTCATTGGCCTGTTCTTAGCTGTTATGACATTCCTGAAGACAGGTGCTTATTTCCTTTCTGCAGCTACGATCATTCCCATCCGTACAGGTGTGGTACGCGACATCCGCAACCAACTCTACCAGAAAATCACTTCCCTGCCACTCGGCTTCTTTTCTGAAGAACGTAAGGGTGACATCATTGCCCGTATGAGTGGTGATGTGCAGGAGATAGAGAACTCCATCATGGCTTCACTCGAGATGCTGTTCAAGAACCCGATTCTTATCGTCAGCTATTTCGCTGCTTTGATATTCATCTCCTGGGAACTTACCCTCTTCACCCTGGTTATCGTCCCCATCATGGGATGGTTCATGGGCTGGGTTGGCCGCAAACTGAAGGCACAGTCTATCAAGGCGCAAGGACTCTGGAGCGACACGATGAGTCAGGTAGAAGAAACACTCGGTGGACTTCGCATCATCAAGGCTTTCTGTGCAGAGGGGAAGATGAACCGCCGTTTCGACCGCATCAACTCTGCCTACCGTAACGATATCATGCGGGTGAATATCCGCCAGTCGTCAGCCCACCCGATGTCAGAGTTCCTGGGTACCATCATGATTGTCATCGTATTGTGGTTCGGTGGTATCCTTGTCATCAACAACCACACCCTCTCAGGCCCTATCTTCATCTATTATATGGTGATGCTCTATTCCATCATCAACCCTTTGAAGGATTTCTCGAAGGCGGGCTATAACATCCCCAAGGGACTGGCTTCGATGGAACGTGTGGATAAGATCCTGATGGCTGAGAACCATATCCAGGAACCTGCAGATCCCAAGCACATACCCAGTTTCGAGCATCAGATAGAGTTCCGTCATGTCAGTTTCAAATATGCGGAGCAGTGGGTACTGCGCGACATCAATCTTGTAATCCCTAAGGGCAAGACTATCGCACTCGTGGGACAGAGCGGTTCCGGGAAATCCACCCTCGTCGATCTGATCCCTCGCTACTACGATGTGCAGGAAGGCGAAGTGCTTATCGATGGTATCAACGTGAAGGACCTCGGCATCTATGATCTGCGCCAACTCATCGGCAATGTGAATCAGGAGGCCATTCTCTTCAACGACTCCTTCCGTAACAATATCTCCTTTGGTGTGGAGAATGCCACCAAGCAACAGATCGAAGAGGCAGCCAAGATTGCCAATGCCTACGATTTCATCATGGCTTCAGAACAAGGTTTCGACACCAATATCGGCGACCGGGGTGGTCGTCTCTCTGGTGGTCAGCGCCAGCGTGTGTCTATCGCCCGTGCTATTCTGAAGAATCCGCCCATCCTCATCCTCGACGAAGCGACCTCGGCTCTAGATACCGAGAGCGAGCGGTTAGTACAGGATGCGCTTGAGCGACTGATGAAGACACGTACTACCGTAGCTATCGCCCACCGTCTGAGCACCATCAAGAATGCTGACGAGATATGTGTGCTCCACGAAGGTCGTATCGTGGAACGTGGTACCCACGAAGGATTGCTTACGCAAGATGGCTATTATAAACGACTGCATGAGATGCAGAAATGAGACAGAGGTTACTATATCTAATAAAGGTTTATATGTTGACGTTGATACTGTTCATCATCGCCAAGGTTGTCTTTATGCTTCTCAACTATCCAGACCATCCGTTTACTGCTGGCGATATGATTAACGTTATCTTCCACGGTCTGTCGCTCGACCTCTCCACCAGTCTCTACTTCCTCATCCTACCATTCTTTATTACACTTATCTCTATGTGGTGGTCACACCTTCAGCTACAGACAGCCCTAAATATCTACTATGCCATTATCGCCTTTATGCTGATGTCCGCCTTTATAGCAGATACCAGTCTTTATCCCTTCTGGGGTTTTAAGCTCGATGCCAGTTGTCTACAATACCTTGAGACTCCCACAGAAGTCAGGGCCAGTGTATCTGGGGTTTACATGACTGTCCGCCTCATCTTGTTGATTGGAGGATCCTATGCCATATATCGTCTTTACAAGGCTATATCCTTATGGACTAAAGCGCCAAGCCAGCGCCGCTCAGCCACAGTCACCAACCTGCTGTTCATCCCGCTGATTATTATTGGTATCCGTGGTGGTCTTGATGAATCTACTACCAACATCGGACAGGTGTATTTCTCCCAAAATCAGTTTTTGAACCACTCAGCCGTCAACCCTGTGTTCAGTTTCCTGTCGTCGTTTGAAAAGACCGCCAGTAACATCGTGGACTATGATTTCTTCAGTCAGCGTGAATGTGATGCCCTGACAAAAGACCTCTATCCCACAACCTCAGAGACTACCGACACCCTGCTTACTACCACTCGCCCCGATATCGTTATCGTACTGATGGAAAGTGCTGGTGACATTTTTGAAAAAGTCATGCCCCATCTGCGACGACTCAAGAAAGAAGGCATCGACTTCACTGCCTGCTATGGTAACACCTGGCGCACTGATCGCGGCACTGTCTGTACTTATAGCGGTTACCCCTCATTCCCCACCTCGTCGGTTATGAAGATGCCCCAGAAGACCAACCATCTGCCAGGCATCGCAGCCTCATTGCGTGAGGCAGGCTACCAGACATCTTATCTATATGGTGGCGACATCAACTTCACCAATATGCGAAGCTTTCTCGTCACCACTGGCTGGGAGAAACTCACCTGGAAAGCCGACTATAGTAGTGAGGAGCAGAACTCTGCCAAATGGGGCGTGAGAGATGACATCACTTTCACCACCCTCTACAAGCAGATTGCCGCCATCGATACCGCAGCTAACCATCAGCGACACCTCTTCGGCTTCTCCACCCTCAGCTCCCATGAGCCATGGGATGTGCCGCTGAAGAAACTCGACCAGGAGATACCCAATGCCTTCTACTATCTTGATACCTGCATCGGCGATTTCATCGATAAACTGAAGCAGTTGCCACAATGGAAGAACCTGCTCATCATCTTCATACCCGACCACAGCATCGACTATGGTCAATATACAGAAGCCCTACAAGAACGCAATAAGATTCCAATGGTGTGGGCAGGTGGTGCCGTCAAGGCGCCAAGAAAGATCACCAAACTCTGCAACCAGACTGACCTGGCCGCTACCCTGTTGGCACAACTGCAATTGTCCCACGACCAATATCGCTGGAGCCGAGACGTGCTGAGTACCTCCTACCGCTATCCCTTCGCCGTTCACAACTACAACAACGGCTTCACTGTGGCCGACTCCACAGGATTTATCGCCTTCGACCTGGAATCCAATCGTCTCGTCACCAACGAGAGTAGTCAGGCTTCACGATTGGAGCATATGGGCAAGGCCATCCTTCAGGCTACCACAGCCGACTTGAAAGCAATGGGAACCAAATAAATACAGATTATGACCTCCAACAAACACAGACTTTTACTCCTTGCTCCACTCGGATCCACCATCTATAATCTGATGCTGGCTTACGTCGTGTATTTTCTGGCCCGCATTCTCTTTCTGGTGATCAACTACTCCTATTTTTCTATCAACATGACCTACAGCCATCTGTGGGAGTTGTTGATGGGTGGATTAGTGTTTGACACATCGGCAATCCTCATCACCAACAGTCTCTATATCGTGCTTATGCTCCTGCCCTGGCATGGCAAGGAGACTGCCACTTACCAAAAGATATGTCGCTGGCTGTTTGTCACCATCAACAGTATGGCATTGTTCATCAACCTTTGCGATGCAGTCTATTTCCGCTATACCATGCGTCGCACTACAACCACCATCTTCAGTGAATTTTCCAATGAAGGCAACCTCGGCTCTATCTTTTTTACTGAGATGTTTAATCACTTTTACCTTGTCTTTATCTTCGGTGCCGTCGTCTGGGCACTCAACTACCTTTATCATACCACCCGACTCCGCCAGCGCCATTATGTCTGGTGGCAGTATGACATAGCTATGCTGCTGTCACTCCTTCTCTTTATTCCCTTTGGGGTGGCAGGCATCCGAGGCGGTTTTACCACAGCTGTACGCCCCATCACCATCAGCAATGCCAATCAGTATGCCGACCATCCTGTAGAGGCTGCTTTGGTGCTCAACACGCCCTTCTCTCTCTACCGCACTATTGGCAAAGATGTCTTTGTAGTGCCCAACTACTTTAAGAAAGAAGATCTTGAGACAATCTATAGCCCGATTCATAAGCCTAGAATTACTAGGGATTCTAGTTTGATTAAGAAGAATGTTGTCATTCTGATTGTCGAGAGCTTTGGACGTGAATACATAGGCGCTTTGAACCAGTCTCTCGAGAATGGGCTCTACAAAGGTTATACTCCATTTGTCGATTCGCTCATCGCCCGTAGTGTCACCTTCAGCCATTCTTACTGCAATGGTCGTAAGAGCATCGACGGTATGCCCTCCATTCTCTCCAGTATTCCTATGTTCGTTGAGCCCTTCTTCCTGACACCAGCCTCCATGAACCAGGTAAGTGGCATTGCCCGTCTGCTCGACGACGAGGGATATCAGACCGCTTTCTTCCACGGTGCCCAACGAGGCTCTATGGGCTTTCAGGCCTTTGCCAAAGCCACAGGCTTCAAGGAATACTATGGTCGTGAGGATTTCGATGCCGACTCACGCTTTGGCGGCGATGATGATTTCGACGGCACCTGGGCCATCTGGGACGAGCCCTTCCTGCAGTACTATGCCACCAAGATGTCGGAGATGAAAGAGCCATTCATGACAGCCGTCTTCACCGCCAGCAGTCATCATCCCTATGCGGTACCAGAGAAGTATAAAGCTACCTTCCCCGAAGAGGGCATCATTATCCACAAGTGTATCCGCTATACGGATATGGCCATCGGTAAGTTCTTTGAGAGAGC
>JAEEGL014869968.1_pt1 | contig 21153 bp, 21 predicted proteins | sample 9134231 | NCBI WGS metagenome assembly JAEEGL01 (sample SAMN16246548, study PRJNA631951) | gut metagenome | biome: gut microbiome; feature: rumen; material: fiber-attached | host: Bos | place: Iran: Karaj | collected 2018-10 | reverse complement strand
TATCTGGGCTGGAATTCAAAACGCCTTACCTTCATCAACTGTACCATAGAGAGTCTTCAGGGTATGTGTTATATTGATGATCTGGTAATGAAGAACTGCAAGCTGATAAATACTACTCTTGCATTTGAGTATTCCAAGGTTGATGCTGATATAAGAACAAAGATCGACAGTGTGTTCAACCCTACCGGCGGAACCATCAAGGCTGCAGGTATAAAGGAGCTGATCATAGAGCGTGACAAGGTCAATCCTGCCAATACAAAGATAGTATGTGACGCAGTGGATATAACACGGGATGCGCCTGACTGGATAAGGGAGAAAAAGGATGTATGATTTTGATTCCCTGCCTTCCAGACGGGGAACGGCTTCCAGCAAATGGATGGTCAAAGATGATATCCTGCCCATGTGGGTGGCAGATATGGATTTTCCTGCAGCGCCTGAGATAGTAAAGGCAATGCAGGAGCGGCTTGACCACGGCGTGTTTGGCTATGATGAAATAACGGATGAGTGGTATGACGCCTATATAAAGTGGTGGGATGAACGCCACGGTTTTAAAATGAATAAGGAAGGACTGATATTCTGCACAGGGGTTATCCCTGCCATATCGTCCGCCGTACGTAAACTGACTACACCGGGAGAAAAAGTGCTTATACAAACCCCGGTGTATAATATTTTTTTTAACAGTATTATTAATAACGGGTGTACTGCTTTAGAGAGCCCCCTTGTTTTTGACGGCGGGGGTTACAGCATGGATATGCAGCAGCTCGAAAAAGATCTTTCGGATCCTCAGGTGAGCCTGATGCTGCTCTGTAATCCGCAGAATCCCGGCGGAAGGATCTGGAGCAGGGAGGAGCTTGCAGAGGTCGGAAGACTTGCAAAGAAGCATTCTGTTATTGTTCTTTCAGATGAGATACACTGCGATATAACGCGCCCGGGAAAGAGCTATGTTCCCTTTCTTTCGGCTTCAGAGGAATGCAGGGAGGTGGGCATATGCGCGATAGCTCCCACAAAGGCGTTTAATATAGCAGGAATTCATACGGCAGCAGTTTATTCGGAAAATAAAGTGCTGCATCACAAGATGTGGCGCGCCCTTAATACCGATGAGGCTGCAGAACCCAATACCTTTGCCTGCGTGGCGGCAGCAGCAGCGTTTAACAATGGCGGGAAGTGGCTGGAGGAGATGTGCGCCTATGTCTTTGAAAACAGGCGCATAGCGGAAGAATTTATCGCAGAGCATATCCCCCGGATAAAGGCGGTCAATTCCGACGCTACCTATCTCTGCTGGCTTAAGATGCCTAAGGCCGGTCTGTGGCGCAGTATCAGAGATGAGGCAGGGCTGTTTTTATCCGACGGAAAGATATACGGAAAGGGCGGAGAAGAATTCCTGCGCCTTAATCTTGGTTGCAGCAGGGCAACCCTTATGGAAGGCCTCAGGCGGCTGGCAAAATTTTTTGACGCAGACTGTGTGAAGGAGTAGAATTATAGAAGTTATTACGATCGTGTTATCCTGAGCGAAGGATAAAACATGTCATCCTGAGCGAAGCGAAGGATCTTTAATAGAAGGAAACATTACATGACCATAGACATTCAGGAATACAACAGGGTTTTGGATGAGATGCTGCTGGGGCTTGAAAACCTCAGGAGCTGGGACAGGCCTGTTGTTCTTGATATATTAAGACCCATGCTTAATGTTCTGCATGTTGCTAAGTTCTGCTGGGTTTATTATCCCAATGAACGGGCGGAGGCTGAAAGATCCGGCCGTGAAACCCAGTTATTCTCAGAAGGCACCCCCGATATGAACAGACCTTATGTCAGCAGGGAGATGAATCCCGGCGGCAGTATTATGATCTACAGCTTTTACGCCGACAGGGAAAAGGCCGAATGGGATGCTGAAGATCTGGAAAAGCTGCACACGGTCGAGAAAGTTATCTTCTCCTTCCACGGGCGTGTGCGCCTGATCAATCTGGTTGAGGAACGTACCTATACCGATTTCCAGTTAAATACACGAAATATGCTATATATTATGCGTCTTGCAGCACAGCTTCTGTTTAAGAAGGAGATCTGCGATTACGGCATGGTATGCTTTAATCTGAAGGGGTTTTCTCTTGTAAACGCCAGGGTTGGCAGGGAGGCCGGTACCATGGTTATGTCCCGTTTTGTACAGCAGCTGGAAGGCAAGCTGGAACCGCCCGGGGCTATAGGCCGCATGGGTGGCGATAATTTTGTGGGTGTATTCAGAAAGAGCGATCTGGATATAGTCAGGACACATCTGTCCGGCACAGGTATCGTTTATAATGATTATACCGGAGAGAGAGTAAATATCAGTGCAGTGGCAGGGTATTACCTGCCCGGGGATTTAGATGAGCTCAGACATCAGGATGACCTGATGGACAGGGTGACCATGGCTGTCAATGTGGCTAGACATGTCCATGATACAATGGAGATCTTTTACAGTGCGGAGCTGCAGGAAAAGCAGACAGAGCAGAAGCGTATAGAAAGGCAGTTCCCCGATGCTCTGGTAAGGAATGAATTTAAGGTTTATTACCAGCCCAAGGTCAATATCACCGACTACACTATGGCAGGCGCGGAAGCACTGTGCCGCTGGGTCAAGGACGGAGAGGTTCTCCCGCCCGGAGCATTTATCCCGGTGCTGGAGCAGAGCATGAACATCTGCCTGCTTGATTTTTATATGCTGGAGCATGTATGCTGCGATATCAGGCGCTGGCTGGATCAGGGCAGGAAACCTGTGAGAGTATCCGTCAATCTCTCCAGAAGACATCTGGGAGATATGGACCTGGTGGAGCATATCATAGACATAATCGACAGAAATTATGTACCGCATGAGCTGTTAGAGATAGAGCTTACCGAGACTACCACGGAGGTGGAATTTGCAGATCTTAAGAGAGTCGTAAACTCTCTGCAGGAGCATGGCATATGCACCTCGGTGGATGATTTCGGAACGGGCTATTCATCACTTAATCTTATCAAGGAGATATCCTGGAATGTTCTTAAGCTGGATAAAGCTTTTCTGCCGCTGATGGCGCAGAGTGCTTTTACCAGCGATAATGTAATGCTGCGCCATGTGATCGCTCTGGCCAGGGATATGGGACTGGAATGTATCATGGAAGGCGTAGAGACCAAAGAACATGTGGATCTGCTGATAGAAAATAAATGTTTTCTGGCACAGGGTTTTTATTTCGATAAACCGCTTCCGGTATATGAATTCGAGAAGAGGCTGGACAAACAAAAAGAGATATACTGCGAGGAGGGCAAAAAAGAACAATGATCAATCCTTTTGATTTCTTTAAGGTAAAGGCGGGACTTGGCAAACTGGGGGAAGAACATCCCAAGCTGTTCCCTTTTATGAAGGCAGTGAGCGCTGCAGGGGCCAGGGAGGGAACCATAGTCGAGATGAAGGTGACCACGCCCGAAGGCCAGGTGCTCGAGAGCAATATGAAGCTTACGGCGAATGATATAGAATTGTTCCGTATGATAAGGGAGATAGGCGGGGCGGCTATGTCAAACCAGGGCTCACCTCAGCCGGCTGCTGCAGAAGATGTGCAGGCTCAGGTGGCTGATCAGGCGGACACAGCTTCAGAAGATCAGTAACAGGCTGTTATTCCAGCCTGATATCCGTATCTTCCACTTCTACGACCATCGTACGTCTGGGATCGTCAAAAGGGTAGGTGAGGGTAAAGAATATCTTTCTGCTGCCTCTTTTAAATTCCAGGCGTTCGGATAATTCAGAAAACGAAGATACATCAAGGGTATATGCTATATATCTGTAAAACAGGTTTTTATCGGCTTCCTGTGCAGTAAGTTCTATCCGTTCCCCGACGATACTGTTCATGTAATCCAAAGACTCGGGATCCATGTGGACAAAAAGTCCATCAACCTCGCTGTGCGGGGCCATATAAAGTACAGTCTGTATCCATGTGCAATATTCGCGGTCTTTCTCCAGAGCCGCCAGTTCCTCGGGAGTGAGCGGTATAGGAGTGGGAGTAGGCGAGGGCGTAGGCGTTGTAAGTACGGTAACGGGCTTATCACCTTTATCGGTATCGCCGCCGTCATCCTTCCCTGTGCAGCCACTCAGGGCCACAGCGGTAACAGATAAGATTGCTATCAGGCGTTTCAGTTTCATAAATCATTTTCTCCGTATTCTTTCGGATCTTCATTTATCCTCTATATTTTCAGTCAGTGATATTATAACTGTTTTGTAATGGCTTGACAACACTCTTAAGCCTTTGTAAAATTATGCCTCGTGAAAAAAGGAAAGGAAAAAGGCGGCTATGAAAAGAAAAACACTTAAATGCATATTGGGCTTATCACTCTGTGCATCCATGCTTTTGAGCGCCTGTGGATCCAAGGAGACTGAAAGCACCGGTGAAGAAACCGTGGCAGATACTTCTGAGGATACACCGGCAACCTCTGCCACGGAGGATAACGGTGGGGAGACTTCTGAAGATAACAGCGGTAATAGAGAGAGCGTTGTTGAAGAGCCGGAAGAATTATCATACTTTGGCGCTGCTGCAGCGGATGCGGACAGAATGGTAGCAGAAGCACTGGAGCAGGTAAATGCAGGGGACTACACTCCACTTGATGAGCCTGTTAAGTATAATGTGCTGTGGCTTGGATTCACACACGTGACTTATGAGGATCTGGATTTTCAGATGACGGATTTTGACAGGGAATACCTGGAGGCTGTTACTCTGAACTATGAAAAGTCTGTTGAAAGCATCACAAACCATAATATTGATATAAGCGTTGAACTTCATTTTGTTGATGATGCTACGCCCCTTACACAGGCTTCCGGTGCAGACTGGCTGTATCTGGACCAGAAGACGGTTCAGCCTATCATCGACAGCTATACTGCGGGAAAGGAATTTGATACTGTGCTTACCACGGTACAGACCGCGGGTGAGGAGAACGTAAGCCGCAATGAAGATAAAGACGGTTACGGGATCAATTATGTAATGCTGGGGCTGAAGACCGCAGGTATTGAAAATGGCATGGGTTATTCCACCTTTGACCTGCAGAAACCGGTGGAAGGAACATATCCTCTGGAGGATCCTGAGATACCTTCATTATATGCAACAGCTGTGTCTGTGCATGAATGGATGCATCAGCTTGAATATCTGGGAACGATCATGGGGATCCCTTACCCCCCTACACATGCTTATCAGGGGGAAACTCCGGGATATGAGGAGTTTATCGCTAATGAGAATGATTACGACTATTTTGAATTCTATAAGCTGGTGCTGACAGGCAAGCTGCCTTATACAGGCGGTTCAGGCACGCAGTATGTGGGTATGTATCCCAAAATGTGGCCGCTGATAAAGAACGGCGTATTTAATATGGGCAGCTATACAATAAAGGCCGCCGACGGTTCCGGGTATCTGTGCGGTAATGAGGAAGATCCTACGCTGACTCTTGGTTCAGACCCCTGCGTATGGAACATACGTTATTCCTCTGAGGAGAGATTTGTGCTGAGTCCCGTGGAACTGCCGGATAAGCTGGTTGATCTTGGAAATGCATGGGATTTGGAAGGAAATACCATAGGCCTTTGGATCTATACGGGCTATGCCGATGCACAGAGCTGGCATCTGGTAGGTAATAAGGATGGCAGTTATTCTATACAGACGCCCTACGAAAGCGGCATGCTGCTGACAGCTCAAAAGGGAGTGCAGACAACCTTGTGCACCGCCGGAGCCGATGGCGTGCAAAACTGGATCATCGAGCCTGTAAAGTGAGTTGATGTCAAAAGGGTGAGCCAGAGGGCTCACCCCTTTTGTAATAAAATCTTAATGTTCAGCCATCTATAATCTTAATATTTCTTCTTCTATAATACGATATGTCAGCAATAAGGGAGACCGGTACAGGGCGGAGGCATATCGATGGTTGCAGCAAGAACAATACATATTTCAAGAAACCATGAAAAAAATAAAAGAATAGCGGCTATGGGGATCATTTCCCTGCTGCTTGTCTTTATATGTGCATTTCTGGCTGTATGCATAAGGATAGAGTTCGGGAGTGTGCCGATCGATATTAAGGTTTTGAATCCGGCTGACGTCAGTATGGAGACTGCGGAAGTTCCCTGGAATCTGGTCCTGGTGAATAAATGGCATCCGCTGCAGGAGGAGACTGAAGCGGAATTCACGCTGCTTTCCAACGGCCAGCAGGTGGATAAAAGGATCTATCCGGATCTGCAGCAGATGTTTGATGACGCCAGGGCAGAAGGCGTTTATCCCATTGTAAGGGAGGGATACAGAACGCATAAACAGCAGACGGAAGTTTATGACGATAAAGTAGCCGCTTATATGAAAGAGGGATATATAAGGGTGATAGCGGAAAAACTGGCAGGACAGTGGGTTGCGGTCCCGGGGAGCAGTGAGCATGAGCTGGGGCTGGCCGTGGATATCAACGCGGATAAGGACCGTTCTGATAACTATACGGTATATTCCTGGCTTGCCGATAATGCATGGAAATACGGTTTTATCTTGAGATATCCCCAGGGGAAGGAGCGTATAACAGGCATAGATTATGAACCCTGGCATTACAGATATGTCGGGAAGGAAGCAGCTGAACAGATCTATGAAGAGGGGATCACCCTGGAAGAATATCTGGAGAAATGATCCGGGGCAAAATAATAAGGGAAAATGCCCTTAAATGATTGACAAATCCCATAAATATGCATGAAAATACATAGGGGAAGTGAATGTGTATTATGGGAAATCAGAATATTAAAAAGATCTCTATCATACTTACCAACGTGATCATTATGGCGGGCATATTGATCTTTGTTGTCATATATTCCGGGATCGTAAACCGGGATTCTTACCATATCCAGATAGAACATTTTGAAAATACCACGGTTACCATGGAACGGGTGACGGAGAATTATCTGGAAGGCGAGCAGAACATTTGCGATGTGTGGGCACACTATATCAGCAGTAAAAACATGACTATGGAAGAGGCAGCAGCGTATATCCGCGCCTCCCATGTGCTGGCAAATGCATCGGCTCATCTGATCAGCCTGGATACGCTCACCGGGCTTTCAACGCGTCCGAAACAGGGTACAACCGATGACTATGCTGTCTCCTATGAACGCGTTGATATCCTGGATAAAATGGAGCTGGATGAAGAGATCGGGAATTCAATAAACATTACCCGTGCTTACACCAACCCGATGAATGGCGAGCAGTCGCTGGCTTTCTGCAATATAGTCACACTCTATGATCCGGAAAGCAAAACCACGGGGAAGGCAGCGCTTCTGCGTGTGATCCCCATCTATGAGCTGGAAAAGAAATGGGTATTTCCCCAGACAGAGCTTGTAAACGCCGCGCTGTCTATGATCGACGGTAACGGTGATTATATCCTTAAGGGGAACAGTTTTAAAAACTCCAGTTTTTATGAGTTCTATAAATCTTATAACCAGACGGATGAACAGGCGTGCCTGCAGGTGTTTGACAGGATCACTTCATCCACGGGCTCGCTTTCGATGCTGGATTCCCACGGACAGGAGTGCATACTTGCTTTTACGCCTGTTACCGATACTGCCGGGTGGACACTGCTTGGTCTGGTGCCTGCTAAGGATCTGCAGGCAGAAAAAGAAAACTGGCTGCTGTTTGGGGTGGTTTCTGCCGGTCTGCTGATATTGTTCATCTGTGACATGTTCTATATGCTTTCTCTTAACAAACGCCTCCAGCTTGCCGCCAGGGAGGCGGATGCAGCAAATAAGGCAAAGACCGATTTCCTCTCCACCATGTCCCACGACATCCGGACACCCATGAACGCTATCATAGGACTTACAACTATAGCCGGAAAAAATCCCGGAGATGCGCGGTCGACAGCAGAATACCTTCGTAAGATCAGCCTTGCCAGTAATCATCTGCTGACGCTTATCAACGACATTCTGGACATATCGAAGGTGGAGAGCGGAAAGCTGAAGCTGAGTCCGCATACATTCTCTGTCGTGGAAACGGTGGAGAACCTCGTAAATATCTCACAGCCTATGATCAAGGAAAAGAATCTCGAATTCAGTTTCCATATCAACCGGATGGAAAAGGAATACCTTTATGCCGATCAGCTTCGTCTGAACCAGATCTATATAAATATCCTCTCAAATGCCATTAAGTATACGGAACCCGGCGGACATATCAGCATAGATATGCGTGAGGAGGAGAGCAGCGAACCGGGCAGTGTAAAACTGGTCTATGTTGTGGCAGATACGGGCATAGGTATGAGTAAGGAATACATGGAAGTTATGTATCAGCCTTTCTCACGCCAGATAGACAGCCGTGTCAACAGTATCCAGGGAACCGGTCTTGGTCTGGCCATTACAAAGCAGATGGTGGAGCTGATGGGGGGGACGATAGACTGCGTCAGCGAACCCGGCAAGGGAACAACCTTTACCGTAGTGCTGGATATACCGGCAGCAGACAGGCAGAGGGAAGAAATGCAGCTGGATCATATCGATGTCCTGATAGTGGATGATGATGAGATCATGCTTCAGACAGGAGTTGATACACTTGAGGAACTTGGCGCGACGGCGGAGCAGGCGCGGAGCGGACCGGAAGCGCTGGGCATGATCGAGCACAGGCATCTTCCCGGACGTGATTATGATGTGATCATCGTTGACTGGAAAATGCCGGAAATTGATGGCATAGATACCATCAAACGTATACGCACGGAGATCGGCGCCAATACTCCGATCCTGCTTATTTCCGCATATGACTGGTCTGATATTGAAGATAAGGCAAAAGAGGCGGGAGCAAGCGGCTTCGTCAGCAAGCCCCTTTTCCGTTCCACTCTTTATGATAAGATCAACGATCTTATGGGTAAAGAGTCCAGATCCGTTGAGCCTGAAGATGATTATTCCGATCTGCAGGGTCTGAACATACTGGTGGCCGAGGATAATGATATCAACTGGGAGATCATTTCCGCCATGCTGGAAATGTTTGGGATCACCAGTGAACGTGCGGAAAACGGACGCGTATGTGTGGATATGATAAGCAAGGCGGAGGCAGGCAGTTATGCACTGATATTCATGGATGTACAGATGCCGGAGATGAACGGGCTCGATGCAACCAGGGCGATCCGTAAACTGCCGGATCCGGCGGCAGCGTCTATCCCTATCGTTGCCATGACGGCGGACGCTTTCTCTGAAAACATCACGGAATGCCTAAATGCAGGAATGAACGGGCATATTGCAAAGCCTGTGGATGTTAAACTGGTAATCAAGGAAATACGAAGAATACAGGAAGGAAGGTTATGATCATGAAAAAGGCAGCAGGTGTGTTATTGGCGTTAATGATGGTTCCGGGGCTGGCTGCATGCAGCACACAGAAACAGGAACCTATGGCAGAGGAAGGTTTTAAGCCCTCTATGGATACTTCAGCAAGCGGCCATATAAAAGTTTATGGCGGGTACGACAATTTTGAGGCACTGGAGGCTGAATTTGACCGATTCAATGCTCATTACCCCAATGTGGAAATGACGTATACGAAGATCGATGATTATAACAATATGATCGGTACGGTACTGAACGGAAACGACGCACCTGATATATATGTCAATTATTCCTGGATGTACGGCCGGGAGCAATACATCGATTCAATTGAGCATGCAGAGGATCTGGCGGATTCGGCGCTGGGCTTTGATCTGGACTGTATCCGAAGCAACATTATCCTGAAAACCGGCGATGGCAGTCTGCCAATGGTCCCGGTTTTCTCAAATACCTACGGCATGCTGGTAAACAACAGCCTTTTTGAAAAAGAAGGTTTGAGCGTTCCCACTACTTATCAGGAACTGGTGACGGTCTGTGATGAGTTTCGCAAAAAGGGCTACGCCAATCCTTTGATGGGTTTTTCAAATGAGGAGACCACATCGCTTTTTACTTTGACTGCCTATCCTTTTTTCTGCGGAACTGTAGCAGATGATCCGGAGGCTGTCAGTAAGCTCAACGCCCTTGATCCCGCAGCAGGAGAGTATTTGCGGCCCACCCTTGAGAAGACAGTTCAGTTTATAAAAGACGGCTGCGTTGACCTTGACGCCTGTGCGGAGATCGAAAATAACTATGATGCAGTGATCCTGCGATTTTTTGAAGGCGATATTCCCATGATGACCGGCTCGGGAGATACCGCTTCCGGAACCGGGAAACGCGAGAGCCGTTCCGAGGCGTTTACAGCAGCACCATTTACATACAGTTTTGTTCCCGTACCTATGTCGGATGAAGGAGCAGTATTCCTTGATATGCCCAACCTCCAGTTCTCCGTTAATAAAGACAGTGCCAATCTTGACATGGCCAACGAGTTTATGCGCTTCCTGATCACATCTGAGGAAATGAACAATATGGCGCAGATAAAGGGACTTATGCCGCCTACCAGAGATCTTTCTTTTAACAGCATGTATGCGGCGTTCGAAGCTGTTCCCGAATCACGTATCCTGTCGCCGGAGGAATTCGGTCTGACGGATGATGCAGTCAAACAGTTCAGAAAAGCAGTATATGGAGTCGGTACCGGATCTATGACCATAGAGGAGGCAGTGGCTGCTTATGGAACCTTTGATCAGTAAAAAGCAGTGATCATAACGCTTAAGGCTTTGCAGGTAAAAAAGGCAAAGAAGGCCGGGAGCGTACGGTAATAAACGGTGAAGAATTCATTGAAAGCATAATAAGTGAAAATAAAGATTGGATGGAAAATGAAAAAGGAAGGGAGCATCTTTGAATCATGATAGGAAATGAAAATAGTGAGGCATTGCAGGCTTCGAAACTATCGGAAAAGGAAGAAACTGTGGTATGGATGATGAAGATAACGGACAAGGAATATAAGATCGATGACCGTAATGAATTTCAATACAGTATAGAGACAGGGATAGATGATATCATAAGCGGTAAGGAAAAAATTCTGGTATTGACTCCTTCGAGTCCCGTTTATGGGACTGCTTATCTTAAGCTGAGTCCCGGCAGTAATGTTTTACCCGGTACATTTATGCTCGAAGCGGGAAAAGAAGATGCGGATGCTAAGGAACAGAAGTTTTACAAAGATTCTGTAACAGCTGAAGAATGTATTAAGATCTTCTCCGATTTCTTTGAAGGCTGGGGAGTTAAGACCGATGGCTGGAAATAAGCATGGAAAATCTGATATTTAGTCTGAATGCAACAATACCGATCTTTGCGTTAATGGTGCTGGGCTATCTGTTCCGGAAGATCGGATTGATCGATGAAAGATCAGCATCCTGGATGAATAAATTTGTTTTTAAGGCAGCGCTGCCTGTGCTGGTTTTTAAAGATCTTGCAAGTCAGGATTTTGCGAAAACCTGGGACGGTAAGTTTGTGCTGTTTTGTTTCGCGGCGACTTCCGTCAGTATTGCTATCATCGCATTGATATCCAAAGTTATCGTAAAAGACAGGGCAAAGAGGGGCGAGTTTATCCAGAGCTCGTACCGCAGCAGCGCTGCGCTTCTTGGTATTGCTTTTATCCACAATATCTATGGCGATGAAGCGGCCGGTATGGGACCGCTTATGATACTCGGCAGTGTCCCGCTGTATAATATATTTGCGGTGATCGTTCTGATGCTGACGGCAGAAGGCGGGGAAGAGAACGGGCAGGATATGGGTAAGCGTATCTGGTCTACATTCCGTGGGATCATTACAAATCCCATAATTCTGGGAATAGCAATAGGAATGCTGTGGTCCATACTGCGTATCCCTCAGCCAAAAGTGTTTCAGACAACTGTATCCAACATCGCTGCACTGGCTACTCCGCTGGGGCTGATGTCTATGGGAGCCACTTTTGAATTTAAAAAGGCATTAAAAGAAATCAAACCGGCATTGATCGCGTCATTTATAAAACTCTTTGTATTGGCAGCTGTGTTTCTTCCTTTGGCGGTCATGCTGGGATTTGCCGGAGAGCAGATCGTTGCGATACTTGTGATGCTTGGGTCGGCAACTACCGTAAGCTGTTATATAATGGCTAAGAGTATGGGGCATGAAGGAACACTGAGCAGCAGTGTGATCATGCTTACAACCTTTGGATGTTCGTTTTCGCTGACATTATGGCTCTACATTTTACGAACACTGCAGGTAATATAGTTAATGGGAGGATCTGAAATGTTTGAAAGCGAATTTGCAAAAACCGAATACATTGAGAAAGATAATGCTGTTTTCCATGTCTGGAAGAAAGAGGCGCATTTTGATGACTACCGGAACCCTGTAGAGGCTTCACTTAAAATGTTAAGGGAACATGAAAAAAGTATATTTATTGTTGATGCCAGAAACGGATTTGAAGATGTGAAAGAGGATGTTGAATGGGGATTTTCATATTTCCTGCCGGAATTAAAAAAGACCGGTTGTACGATATGGGGCTTTATTCTTCCGGAAGTATCTGACATCGAGGGTGAGATCGATCTTTGGACGAAAGAGATTGAAAAGAATTTTCGTGTGATCAGGGCAACATCATATGAAGCGGTTATTGAGCTGGCTGAATCGGAATAGTGTAGAGCTTATTGAACGGGCTGTTTCAAAATAGCGTAAAGCACAGAACGGGGAAGTGGACCTTTGAAAGCAGTAGTTATCAGACATGCAGAATTGGATTTCTGCTGGAGCAGGCGAAGTACGTCAGAGGGATTTGACGCAGATTGCAGCGGATATGACAGCGCTCCTGTCAAAGAAATAAAGTATGAAATCCCACAGTTTGGATATCAGAAAATCTATATCAGTGAATTATCCAGAAGCCGCAGGACTGCGGAGATGTTGTTTCCGGAAGGCAGCTATACAGAATCCGGCCTTATAAACGAGGTTCCTCTCAGATCCGGTTTTGATACAGAGAAGAAGATGCTGTTGTGGTTCTGGAATATATTGGGACGGCTCCAGTGGTTTACGAACAACAAAAGACAGGTTGAGGGTCATGATCAGACAAAGGAAAGAGCAAGAAGGTTTGTTGCGATGATCACTAGCGAGAACATGGATTGTGCCGTTGTCACCCATGGTTTTTTTATGCATACATTACGGCAAGAGATGAAAAAGGCAGGATTCAGGATCAACAAATCTTCCGCAGCTTATAAGAACGGAGAATGTGTTGTGGCGGTTAAGGGATGAGAAAATGGATCAGAGAATAACGATAGAATTTAAAAACTGTATAGATCTGGCAGAGATTCTTAATAAGTATAACCATAACGACAGTGAATATGTAACGATGCAGATAGGTTATGACGGAAACATATATATTCTGCTAAATAAGAATATTCCTGAGCGGATAGACGGGATGTTTGTTCCTGCTGAGTCAAACAGCAGATTTGCTGTTCTGGTGCTTCAGATCGATTGGCATGAAGAAAAGATAATACAGGAAAAGTATTATGATCTGGGAGTTCAAAAAATGAATTACAGCTTTATCCAGCCAATCCCCCAGGGCTTCCTTCTGGTGGCGGCCAGATGCAGATATAATAAGGGAAATCCGGATAAGAATGCATCTGTGATCGATCTTGACGGAAACATGATCAGGGAATTCTGTATCGGTGATGGTATTTCCGAGTGCCTGTTTCATCCTGATCTGGGGATAATCACCGGATATTTTGACGAAGGTATTTTTGGTAATTACGGATGGAAAGAGCCACTCGGTGCATATGGTGTCAGGGTTTGGGGCATAGACGGTCAGGATATATGGAAGGCAGATAAACAGATCTGTGATTGTTATGCTATGAATGTTAGCGGGACGGGAGATATCTGGTATTATTACTATGATGAATTCAAACTTGTGAAGGCAAATATAAACGGAGCTGATCACAGAGAATATGTTCCGGAGATAAAAGGTGCGGAATCTATTATCATTTCAGAAGACGAAGCTGCTTTGATTATGGATAAAGGATACGATGCAGATGATGAATTTGCAGCAAAGAAGATACTGTACGATAAGCTTGGTGATGAAATCCCGGTATTATTTAAGTATAAAGGTAAAGAATACAGAGTTGGTCTGATATCTTCATATGGTTCAAAAGCGGTATTTATGGAAAATTGGAAGCATATGTTTATAAGGAGTTTTCAGAGCCTTTGTACAGACTAGTTGATAGCAGCGTTGGGGATGAAAGAATGATAAAAACAGCTATAGTTTTAGCGATACTAGGACATATTTTGTGCGGGATATGTGACTGCCTGCTGAGTTATACGCCGAAGGGCAGGCTGAATCTTGCGGATATAAAAGATCAGGATAAGATGTCGGCAATGTTTGCAGATATGCCGCTGTCGTTTCCTTTGGCATCGATGATAATGGGAACATTTGCGATAACACTTTTCGGTTTCGGGTATTTCGCATTGTGTTATTGGATGAAAGATTATTCCGGGACGGCAGCCAATATTATGTTTGTCGCCACGGTTATATTTCTTGTATCTATTGTAGTACATCATGTTATATGCGGGGTTGTCGAATGGGGATACATACGCCTGGGACGGACGGATGAGGCGCGCACTGCTTTACTGGAACTTCAGAAAAAGACAATCTCCACTATGGCGGCAGGTTATGCCGGATGGCTGGTCTTGCTGGTAACACTGTTTGTGATGGTAGTACAGGGAAAGACAGGACTTCCTGCATGGGGCTGCATATTCAATACAGCCGTGATCATGCTTCCTTTGGCGCCCACCAAGGTCCCGGCAAAAGGAAACGTGGCCGGAGCGTTAATGTTTATCGGGCTGCTGTTTATAATATAGAGGAAAGCAGGGCGGAGAACGGAATATATCCGGTTTAACAAAGAACACAGGTTTATCAAAATCAGGACACAATTTTTTCTTATTTTTCCTGTATCATTAGTTCTATGAAAAAAATAACCATCCTTAAGTTTACAATCATATACGGGATATTTCTGGCCGGATTGGCAGGGTATGTTCTGCTTGACAGTTTTGTCATACCTCATCGTTATTCAGCTGTGAGTGCTGCAGAAACAGACGATGCTTCGGATAATGGGGCAGAGACAGATACGGAGGTAGAGAAAGAGGAACACACCGGTCACAGGCCGGATTTTGAATTTTTCATGGAAGAAGGGAATATGCCGAAAGAACGTCCGGGTAAAGGAGGTTCCTGGGGCAGGGATAAAGCAGAGGCATCTGAAGAAGATGACGTTGATAAGAAGCAGGCAGATTCTGAGATGCAGATAGAAGATTCTGACAGCATAGGTCAATATCATTCCGGCGGGATCGATATAACTGTTTCAAAGCGGCGTGTTAATGATACCGATGTATATGTGGCTGATGTTAAGCTGGCAAACGCATCATCACTTAAGACAGCACTTGCTGATAATACATATGGCAGGAATATAACGGAAGAGACATCTGGGATGGCAGAAGAAAACGGCGCCATACTTGCGGTAAACGGAGATTATTACGGAAGCCGGCAGAGCGGATATGTTATACGTGAAGGAGTGCTGTATCGTGATATCGCTGAGGACGGTAATGAGGATCTTGTGATACTCAAAGACGGCAGTTTTAAGATCATAAAGGAGGAAGAGATCACGGCACAGGAACTCATGAACATGGGAGCTGTGCAGGTGTTGTCATTTGGCCCGGCCCTCATAGAGAATGGAAAGATAGCCGTGGATGCCGGTGATGAGGTGGGAATGGCTATGCGCAACAATCCACGTACAGCGATCGGCGTGATAGATGAGCTTCATTATGTATTTGTGGTGGCTGACGGAAGGACTTCCGATAATGCCGGACTCACACTTAAGGAACTGGCGGACCTCATGGATACGCTGGGGGCCCAAACCGCTTATAATCTTGACGGCGGAGGCTCTTCGGCCATGGTATTTCAGGGTGAGCTTATCAATAATCCGACTACAAGCGGAATAAATATCAGCGAAAGGAGAGTGAGCGATATTGTCTATATTCGTTGATAAGGAAGCAGATACATCAAAGCTTTCGGATGGTTGTCTGATCGCTGCGGTCTGTACCGCTTTATTTGGCGGGGTATATGAATATTTCAGCTTTGGGGTGTTCTCGTTTTATATGGTTTATGCTTTTGCCTTTTTACTGGTCGGAGGCTGTGGATTTTGGAAAATTGTCGGAAAAAGACGTGCTCATATTCCGGCGGGAATGGCATGTTTATGGAATGCCGGACTGGCAACGCTGACGACAGGTTCTGTTATAAAAGGCGTGCTGGATATATACGGAAGTTCTAACAAGCTTGTTTTGATTTTTCTTATAGTCGGCCTGACAGATCTTGTTATTGCATTGATCATCGGATACGGCAAAAGAGATCATGAACTTGAAAAAGAAGGAGATTCCCGGCTTTCCTGAATAAGAAAGAAGATAATAAAGCGGCAGAACGGTTATAAGAGAATAAGGAGTGCTGAAAATGGAATTTCCGAAGTTTATGTTTAGGAAAGAAAATAAAATCCCTGCGTCGCAGCAGAATACGCCTGATATTGAAGGATATTATTATACTGCTAATGACGGGAGCCAGATGGCTTTCTGGATATATAAAGCAGACAGGGTATCAAAAGAGCATACTCATGATTATGATGAGTGGATGCTTTGTGTTGAGGGAGAGTATATTGTTACAATAGACGAAACTGAATACATTCTGCATGCAGGTGATGAATTGTTTATTCCCAAGGGAAGTGTACAGGGCGGAAGAGTTAAAGCCGGTACGCGTTCTATCCATGCTTTTGGCGGTCAAAGAGTTAAAGGAGAGTGATAGTCAGATGGATCTGCAAGACTGTTATGTGGAAGAGGATCTGTTTCCGAAGATCTTTACGGGGTATGAAGAACGGGATTACGGGATCCTGTTTTATAATACGGAAAATAAGGATTCTTTTGATTCGAATCATGCTGTGATATACAGGGACAGAATACAGGATCTGCAGAAGACGCTTAAGGATATAGCGGATTTTTATAAGACGAAGGGCAGCCGGCCCATCATCTATCAGTCGATGTCTGATGACAACTGGTTTGATGAGATAAAAGACGAACTTGCTAAAGCCGGATTCAGGAGCTGGATCGAAGATCAGGAATACATGCTTCAGACGGAAGAGAACCGCATCATTCCCAATCCGGAGATCACAGTAAAAAAGATCTCGGAGTGGAGTGATGGGATAGAGCATGTATTCATCGAAGCGGACGAAGCGTGGGAGATCCCGGTGGCAAAGAAGACTCTGGATCATCCGAAAGCATGGATGTTTGCGGCATGTCTGAACGAAAAGGTCATCGGCCTGCTATATGGTCATATCTCGGAGAGGGCGTGCCGGGTAGATTATCTTCTGGTGTCAAAAAAACACAGAAAAACCGGAGCCGGCCGGGCGCTGTTTTACTCATACGTGGAATGGTGCAGACAAAATGGGATCGGGAACGTATATATCTGGCCCGACGGAGATACTCCGAAAAGAATCTATGAAGAAGGCGGATATCGGATCGTTGAAGTCCGGAAGGCAGGGCGTGCAGTGTTAGACAGGTAATAAGTTCAGCATAATTATTTGTCTTGATTTATCGGCTGATTGCTGTATAATACCCATATAGGCAAAGGAGTCTGAATATCGATTCCTTTGCCTTTTCTTTTGCGGATCCGTATGATGATCAGCGGTGAACGAAAGGAGAAAATGGTATGAGAACGCTGGAAACAAATGACTGGATCTTTCTGAACAGTATAATCTATAAAATATATACAATGAACAATATTGATGATATGCGGGCGCAGTTTCTTGAACAGATGAAGATGCTGATCGATTATGACAGCGCGGATTTTCATCTGGCATCTCCGGATGGAGAAAGAAAGCTCATATCACCTGTTCTTTATAACTGCGAAGAAGATATGTCCATGGTGTATGACGAACTGGATTACAGCAGAGGGATACTGTATGGCGGGAAAACACTGATCTATCGTGAAACGGATATAATTACGGATGCCAAAAGGGTAGAAACTGACTATTACAAGAAGGTGTATAAAGCAAATAACTGGCATTACTCCCTGCAGATGGTCCTTGCGCGAAAGAAGGAATTTGTGGGAGTGGTGACTTTTTACAGGACCATCGGAAAAGATGACTTTGTTTATGATGATATCTTTATCCTTGACCTGTTAAAAGATCATCTTGCATACCGCCTGTATCAGCAGAAGAAAAGTAATGATCCTTCTGTTGAAAAACTTTCAGTACATGCTGCCGCGGAAAAGTATGAACTGACCAGGCGGGAAGAAGCTGTACTTAGGCATCTTATGGAAGGGAAAAGTAATACCGCAATCTGCGATATCATGACGATCACGGAAAACACACTTAAGAAACATATACTGAATCTATACCGTAAGCTTGGGATCAATAACCGGGTAGGATTGTTTAAGATGATACTTGAAAAGGAATGAACCTACTTAAAAAGTAGTAAAAAAACGGTTATTTTGATCAGTTGAAATGGTCTCCTGAATAGGCTATATTGCAAATAATATAGGAAAAATATACATATTCAGGCAAGGGCGCTGTATTAGAAATACAGCGCTTTTCTGTTATCTGTGCTGAAGAAAAAAAGGAGGGAGGCCATGGATACCAAGGAGTTAATTAATAATACAGATTCTGTAAATGAGCTGCTGGCAAGATATGGTGTTAAGTTCGGGATATACAAGAATAACTCTTTTCATGAGCAGTTATTCCCTTTTGATATGATCCCGAGGGTGATTGGAGCGGAAGAGTTCTCCTATCTGGAAAAAGGGCTGAAACAAAGAGTTATGGCCCTGAATCTGTTCATAAAGGATATTTATCACGAAAAAAATATCATAAAGGACGGTGTGGTTCCGGAGGAATTTGTATTTGCCGGCAGTGGATATCTGGCAAACTGCGAGGGGATAGAGCCTTCGAAAGGTATTTATTCTCATATTTCCGGTATTGACCTGGTACAGGGGAAAGACGGTACATGGTATGTGTTGGAGGATAATCTGAGGATACCGTCCGGGGCTTCTTATCCGATGATAGCGAGGGACCTTTGCAGAAAATGCGCTCCACAGATATTCCGCGATAATCATCTGGAAGATAACCGAAACTATGCGCAGCTTTTGCGGGATACACTTGACTATGTAAATACGGGAGGACATACGGTTATTCTTACTCCGGGAAGGTTTAATGCGGCGTACTTTGAGCATTCATATTTTGCCGAACAGACGGGGGCCCATCTGGCGGGAGGACAGGAACTGATCGTAGAAAATGATCATCTGTATTTTATAGATTATTCCGGGAAGAAAGAAAGGGTGGGCGCAGTATACCGCAGGATATCGGATGATTATCTGGATCCGATGAACTTCCGGGAGGACTCACTGATAGGGATCCCGCATATATTTGATATATACCGTAAGGGGAATGTAGCGATCCTCAATGCGCCGGGAAACGGTGTTGCCGATGATAAAGGGATCTATTACTTTGTACCGCAGATGATCAAATACTATCTGAACGAGGATTCGATACTTAACAATGCGCCTACATATCTGCCCTATTATGAAAAGGATATGTCATATGTCCTTGAACACTTTGATGATCTGGTCCTTAAGGATGTGGCTGAAGCCGGCGGATATGGGGTGGTTTTTGGAAGTAAGATGAGTGCATCCCAGAAGGAGGATTTTATAAGCATGCTAAAGGCACAGCCACGCAGGTTTATAGCACAGGAAGTGATAGATTTTCTTGATATCGATATACTGGATCAGGGAGAAGTGGTACCCAGAAAGGCGGATCTGAGAGCATTTGTACTTATGGCGGATGAGCCGATGGTCTGGAAGAGCGGGCTGACACGTTTTTCACGTAACCCCGATTCGTTTATCGTTAATTCTTCACAGGGAGGAGGTTTTAAGGATACATGGGTATTATCTCAATAGAACACTCAGACAGATTATATTGGCTGGGACGATACAGTGAAAGAGTTTATACAACATTGAATATCTTTTCGGATCAGTATGATTCGATGATAGATCTGAAAGAGGAGGAGTATAAGGATTATTGTAGAAAGCAGGATATTCCGGATATTTATTATTCTGCGGAAAGCTTTGCGCAGAGATACTGTTTTGATGAGGAAGATCCGAATTCCATTATCTCAAACCTTACCAGGGCATATGATAATGCTGTGGTAATGAGGGAAGAGATAGGCAGTAATACACTGGCTTATATTCAGATGGCCGTATATGCAATGAACAAAGCAAAGATATCGGAAGCACCTATCTTTGAACTGCAGAGGGTGAAGGACAATATTGTGGCGTTTTGGGGAATCGTGGATGACAGTATCGATGATGAACATGTCCGGAGTATGATAAAACTGGGAAAGCGTGTGGAGCGGCTGGATCTGTACGCGCGTATGCATATGGACCGACAGGAGCTTATAAGGGAAACGGAAAAGCTGAACAGAAGGATAGGCAGGACCGGACTATCATACAGTAAAAAATGTCTGGCCCATATCAACTATCTGATAGAGGCTGATGAGATCGATTATAAGGAGCTGGTAGATGAGGTGGAGGCTCTTATGTCATGAAAAGGCTGCAGTTTTCTTACAACATGGAGATACGTTTTGATGTTCCTGTTCATGAACACCATTTTACTTTGAAATGTCTGCCGCATAGTGATGGAAAACAGACAGTTGAAGAATCGGATCATATCATAAGTCCGTATTATTATCTGAGCCGGTCCAGGGATCAGTTTCAGAACGAGATCATATACGGCTCGTCAAAGGATGCACATGATCTTTTTGAAGTAAGAGTTCATGGTATAGTGATCACCGGATATATGAAAAGCACGGATGATCCCTACAGGATGTCTGATCATATATTCCGTTATCAGACCGGACAGACGGTTCCGGGGGAAGCAATAAACAGGTTTTATAAGCAGCTTGAAAAGGAATACATGTACGGTTCTGAAAAGGATGAAGCGGCAAAAACACTTCACAAGGCTGTTTTTTTTATGGAAAGACTTCATGATGTTTTTGAATATAAGTGTGGCGTGACAATGATAAGCACAACAGCGGAAGAAGCTTTTGCGATCGGTAAAGGTGTATGCCAGGATTTTGCTCAGATATTATTATCTCTGCTCAGGCTGGCGGGGATATCCTGTCGCTACGTTACCGGAATGATGATCGGAGAAGGCTTTTCACATGCCTGGGTTGAAGCGTATACCGAAGAGGGATGGATAGGTCTGGATCCTACGAATGATAAGATAACGGGT
>JAEEGL011538741.1_pt1 | contig 21153 bp, 19 predicted proteins | sample 9134231 | NCBI WGS metagenome assembly JAEEGL01 (sample SAMN16246548, study PRJNA631951) | gut metagenome | biome: gut microbiome; feature: rumen; material: fiber-attached | host: Bos | place: Iran: Karaj | collected 2018-10 | reverse complement strand
CGGCTCCACGCCGATATACTTCTCCGCCATGGCGAAGATGAACAGGGATATCCCGCTCTTTTGCAGCTTTTCCAGCTGCTCGAGGGCGCCGCGGCTGCCAGCCAGCAGGACCACGTCCTTCAGATAAAAGATGCGGTTGCCGTCGCCGTCAGCGATCGTATAGGAGGGCCGTATCCTTGCGAACTCCGGAAAGTCCTCGTAACCGTTGACGGTCGCCTCGATGATCACCCGGTCCGTATAGCCATAGTAGGAAATGGGGGCGTCGAGCCGCTTGTAGTCCTCCGATATCCCGGCGGTCATATAGCGGCGGTCCACGGCGTCGATATAGGGCAGGGCTTCCAGCGCCGCCAGGTCGTCTTCGCTCAGGGCTTCGTGATGGATGTTCTCATTGCGGACATATAGATAATAAGGCGTTTCCTGGCTCGTGGGGTCCGTGAAGAGGAATTCGGTGTTCGAAGCGTCCGCGGGCCGGAGCACCTGGCTGCGCTCCACCGTAAGCACGCCCTCAACCTGTTCCTCCGCCTGCTTGATTGCCTCCGTCTGCATGGCGTAGGCGGACAGATTGTCCAGCAGCAGAAAGGCCGCGGCAGCCAGCAGGAGGACGGTCAGAACCGTCTTCACCGGGCTGCGCAGCAGCATTTTGAACGCATATCGGTTTTTCATCTTCGCCTCCTGTACCGCAAGCGGCCTTGCCCGTCTCTGTCACGCTTCTTCCGCGATGCGCAGGACGCCGGTCTGCACCATCCGGAACCCGGGATTCTCCCGGAGACCGTCGAAGCGCTCGTCCAAAAGAAAACCGGCCAGCTGTGCCGCAGCCTCCCGTCTCGTTCTTCGCGGCATGAGCGGGAAAAGAAAACCGCTCCGCCCTTTGCCGCCCTTCCGCTCCTCAAAGGTCGCCAGAGCCTGATACGCTTTTTCCAGCACTGCCATGGCCTCCTCGGGCTGCCCGCTCTCGCAGCAGCCGAGCGCCTGACGGTAGTATGCCCCCATGAGGAAATCCATCAGCTGCCCGTCCTGCCCGGCGGCGTCTGTGACGATGGATTCCACCATGTCCAGCGCCTCCGGCGAGCCCTCCCGCATCAGGTCTCCCAGCAGATTCAGCAGGCTCACCGTCGCCGTTTTTCGCTGATGGGCAGCAAGCTCGTCCCCCTCCAGCACGAAAAGGAGCAGTCGTTCCCGGTTCGGCGAGGTCCGGGCCAGCGAGGCCGCCTCGTCCCGGCGTTCCAGGGCGGTGAGGACGCGCACGCGCATATCCGCGGCGGCCGTGTATTCCGGGTATTCCCGGTTCAGAGATTTGAGCCGGTCGTCCGCAAGATCCAGCAGCCGCTTTCTCTCCGCCGGGTCCGTTTCCTCCTGCGCGGCGAAGAATTCCCAGCAGGCCAGCTGATAGCGGAATCTGCGGTCTCCGGGAAACTCCGCCAGGGCGTCCCGAAGGACCCGGAACGGCGTCTCCCGATCGTCGGAAATCAAAGCCTCGTCAATTCTCCGCTCCCAGTCCCTGCGGCGCTTGTCCTTATCCAGCAGCTCGTCCACGGGGATGTGAAAGAGGTCTGAGATGGGAACGAGGTTCATGATGTCCGGCGAGCTTTTCCCGTTCTCCCATTTGCTGACCGCCTGCACGGAGACGCCCAGCACCCCGGCGACGTATTCCTGTGACAGCTCGTTTTTGATCCGCAGCTCCCGCAGCTTGATTCCCAGCTTGTTCACGTGCATCACTCCCGGATTTGATTCCGCAATAATTCTACATGGGTCGGCTTTCCGGCGTCAACCATATATTAGCTTAAGTGATTCAACCACTGGTTGAATTCCGGCCTGTGCCCGTATTGATGGCATCGGGCAGACGCAGCCGGGGGGGGGGCATCCCGGTTTCCCGGAACGCCCCCCTGGCTTACATTGCTTCCGCTGCCCGCGCTCCGGCGAAGCGGCCGCGGGGACGCATCAGTTCTTCCTCTGCCCGAAGTCCTCGTCGATGCGCTTCTTCCAGCTCTTGGACAGGGGCACGCTGGCGCGAACGGAGCTCACGGCCTCGCTCAGCACCGCGAAATTCAGGCTGGTGCCCGCGCTGTCGGGCCGGTAGTTCACGGCCCGGTCCTCATCGATGCCGAACCGCCTCGCGGTCTCCACCGCGTCGATGTTGGCCGCCAGGAAGAGGAATTCCCAGCCGTCCTTCTTTTTGGCTTCGATGAGCTTCTTCACCTCGCCGCTGCTCCAACGGTGGGAGGCGTTCTCCATGCCGTCGGTGGTGATGACGAAAAGGGTGTGCTCCGGCACGTCCTCGGGCCTCACATATTTGTGGATGCTGCCGATGTGCTTCACCGCGTCGCCGATGGCGTCCAGCAGGGCGGTGCAGCCCCCGACGCTGTAGTCCCGGTCGGTCATGGGCCGGATCTCCGACAGGCGCACCCGGTCGTGCACGACCTCGCTGCGGTTGGAGAAGAGCACGGTGCTGACCCAGCATTCTCCCTCCGTCTTCTTCTGCTTTTCGATCATGGCGTTGAAGCCGCCGACGGTGTCGCTCTCCAGCCCGGCCATGGAGCCGCTGCGGTCCAGGATGAATACCAGCTCGGTGCAGTTCTTTTTCATGGTTAAGCCCTCCCATAACGTTGTATTTTTGTGTTCTGCACACAGGATACAGCGTCGGGGGAGGGCGGAGGTCGCCTCTCAGGCGACATTTTCGGAAAATGCCGGGCCGGGGGTCCAGCCCGGCAGCCGGCCGTCTCAGCAGCCCAGCAGAAGCTGATCGAAGGCGAAGAGAGCATCGTTGATGCGGAAAATGTCGTATTCGCCCCGGGAGATGAAGTATTCCACGATCACGTCGAATTTGCTGGAGCGGGAGAGGGCGAAGCCCGCCTTCATCAGCAGTTCCCGGGTCTCCTCCAGCGACAGCTCCAGGGCCACGGCGAAGGCGAGGACCGTGGGCTTGCCGGGGCGGTACAGCCGGTCGCTGCGGATCTTGCTGAAATGCTTGCGGTCGATGTTAGCCTTCCTGTAGCATTCCGCGTCCGTCATGCCCTTTTCGGTGATCTTCCGCAGCAGCATCTCAGAGAAGCTCTCGTCCAGAGCCTCCAGCTCTCCGGCCAGCTCCTCCGGCACCGAAGCGGGGGCCGCGATGGCGGAAAAAACGGCGTTGTCAGCTTCCTCCCGCTCCGCCTCCGCGGCGAGCTCCTCCCGGCGGGGCCTTCGGGCGGCGGGGGTGAAGGGGCCCAGGGGCTTTCTCGCCTTGGAGAAGGCCAAGGGGCCGCCGCCCGTGACGGGTCTGCCCGTCCCGCCCAGGAGCTCGGCCAGCTCGGGGAAGCGCTCAGCGGCGTCCAACGCCCCGCGGCTCAGAACGGTGAGGTATACGGTCATCTCCGCGGTCTCCAGGAAGCGCAGGATCTCCTCCTCGGCCACGCGCAGGGCCTCCGCCTTGGGATAGCCGAAGACGCCGGCGGAGATCAGGGGAAAGACGACGGAGGCGCAGCCCCTGGACAGGGCGAGCGAAAGGGAATTGCGGTAGCAGGCGCGCAGGATCTCCTCCTCGCCCTCCTGTCCGCCCCGCCAGCGGGGGCCGACGGTGTGGATGACCCAGCGGGCGGGCAGCCGGTAAGCGCCGGTGAGCTTCGCCTCACCCGGCCTGCAGCCCCCCAGGCCCCGACATTCCTCCAAAAGCTCCGGGCCCGCCGCCCGGTGGATGGCGCCGTCCACCCCGCCGCCGCCCAGCAGGGATTCCTTTGCGGCGTTCACGATGGCGTCTGCCCGGACGGTGGTGATATCCTCTCGGATCAGATAAAAGGGCATGGCTTCGCCCTCCTTTACGGGGATTTGTCGACGGTATTATATACTGCCCCGGCGACATGCGCAAGACGCAGGGCAGGGCGGGGAAGGATCCCCGCCCTGCGGCTGACCGTCAAAAAGCAAAAAAGACGCTTCGACAAGCATGGGGGATCTGTGAAGGGGGACGGGAGTCCCCTCTTCACGTTGAATCTATGCAAAATCAGAAAGCATTTCTGATTTTGCGGCACGTCGTGTCGACGTTTTGCCGACACGACGTGCCGGAGGGCGGGGAAGGATCCCCGCCCTCCGGCGCTGCTTTGCCAAAAGAGGAGTTATGAAAAGGGGTAGTAGATGTGATCAGGTGCCGAAGTGGCGGAAGCCGCCAGAGGAGCCGCTGTCGGAATCGCTGTCGGAGTCTTGATCGGAACCGCCGTCGTTGCTGCTCCCGCCGCCGAAGTAATCGTAGAAGCGGCCGAAGAAATCGTTCATCCAGTCCTCAAAGCTGTCGCCGAAGCTGCCGGAGCCGCTCTGATCATCCTTGCCCTGTTCCCCGCCGCCGGGCTGCAGACGGTTGCCGGAACCGGGCTGCTGTCCGCTGCCGAAGCCGGGCAGTTGGCCCGCGCCTTCACGGGGCTCTTCGGAGGCGCTGCCGCTTTCCGCGGTCTGGGCGGGCTCCTCGTCAAACACGACGGTCACGGTCTGGTATTTGCCGCTGCGGTAGAATTTCAGTTCGCAGCTGTCCCCGGCCTTGTAGTCCTTCTTCACGGTGGCCAGGTCGGAGGTGGTGGTCACGGTCTTGCCGCCCAGCTCCACGATCACGTCGCCCTGCTGCAGCCCGGCCTTTTCGGCGCAGGAGCCCTCGGAGACGCTGTAGACGTAGACGCCGGCTACGGTGTTGTAGCGCTGGGCCTCGGATTCGGTCATATTGGTGACAACGATGCCCAGATAGGGCTTGCCGGTGACGTAGCCGTGCTCCACGATCTCTTCGGCGATGTCCCTGGCATCGTTCACGGGAATGGCGAAGCCCAGGCCCTCCACGCCGGTGGAGTTATACTTGGCGGTCACCACGCCGATGACCTGGCCGCGGGAATTGTACACGGGGCCGCCGGAGTTGCCGGAGTTCACGGCGGCGTCCAGCTGGAACATGTTGACGGTGGTGTTGCGGTCCGCGGCGATCTCCCGGTCCAGAGCGGAGATGATGCCGGCGGTCATGGTGTAGGTGAGCTCGCCCAGGGGGTTGCCAACGACGTAAATGCTCTCGCCCACCTGCATGTCGTCGCTGTTGCCCAGGGTCACGGGGGTGAGGCCGGAAGCGTCGATCTTCAGCACAGCAATGTCGTTGTCCGTGCCCTCCACGCCTACGATCTCGGCGTCGTACTCACTGCCGTCACAGAGCTTCACGGTTACGGTGCTGCCGCTGCTGAGGGCATCCTGCACCACGTGGTTGTTGGTGAGGATATAGCCGTCGGCGCTGAGGATGAAGCCCGTGCCGGAAACGGCGTTGGAGCTCAGCTGGCCGAACATGTTGTAGCCGGTGATGGTGGTGGAGATGCCCACGACCTGCTTGCAGGCCAGCTCATAGATCTCCGTCGCGCTGAGGGCGCCGCCCGACGGGGCGGTCTTCCCGGCCAGCAGGGCAGCGGTATAGCCGCTCTCTCCGGCGTCGGGGAGCCGGACGGCGGCGGAGGCGGCGCTCGCCTGGGCGGCGTTCTGCCGCTGGAGGTAATTCACGGTGCCGAAGCAGGCGGCTCCGCAGAGCAGCAGGGTCGCCAGACAGATGGCGGTCACGGTCAAAACGGTCTTCTTCATAAAAAGGAACTCCTTCCTCTGTATGGTTTTTGTCGGGCGTTTCGTTTCCCTTTTGCGATAAAAACCATAACACCCGCCCTTGAACAATGCTTGAACCGCCTGTGAATAATCCGTTAATTCCGCAGGCGCTCCGCACCCTCGCTTGTTTTTCCCCTCCGATTGTATTATGATGAGCGGGAAAGCAAAGGGGGAAAACGGTATGGCGGATAAGGAAGCTCTGGCCCGGGCGCTGTGGGCCTCCGGGGCGCTGTCCCCGGGGCCGGGGGACCGCCCACTCGTCTGGAACGGCGGGGCCGCCCTGAATAACGAGGATCTCCGCGCCGCCCTCCTGGACGCGCTGGAGGAGCTGGCCCGGGATCACTATGCCGCAGCCCGGGCAGTGCTGGGCGGGCCCTGGGCGGAGGCGCTGGCCCGGCGTCTGGAGCTGCCCCTGAACCCCCGGGTCCTGCCGGACCGCATCCTGGCGGTGGAGGAGGTGGTGTCGGACGGGGAAGAGCTCCTGGCACTCGCCCGGCCCATCCGGGCTGCCGGGGCCAGCATCGCCGCCGCGGCTCTGTTCAATTTCGGCCTGGAAAGTGCCCGCCGCCGTCTGGATCTGGCGGACGTGCGCCTCCACTGGCTCACCGACCTGGAGACCGCCGCCGCCGTCGCTCTGCAGGACGGGCTGCTGGATTTTGACGACTACGACCGCCTGATGGCATATCAGGGATCTGACGGGCAGGACTGAGAGATGCTGAGAGCGTTCAAGCAATGGGTGAAGCGGACGCCCCACGTGTGGTGGACGCTGCTTCTGCCCTACGTCATAGCGGCTTACGTCGTTCCGGAGCACGTCGTCACCGGGGCGTATTCCTCCACGGCCGTCGCCCTGGACGGGGCCATCCCCTTCTTTGCCCCCGCCGTGCTTTTCTACGTGGCGTGGTTCCCGTTCCTCGTCTTCTGCGGCCTCTGGCTCCTGCTGGAGGACGGGACGGATTTCAAACGCTTTATGCTCGCCCTGGCCCTGAACATGACCCTGGCCGGGATCGTATACGTCCTCTGGCCCAACGGGCAGGACCTCCGGCCGGACCTGTCCCAGCCGACGAACGTCTTCGAATGGGTCCTGGGCGGGCTGTACGGCCTGGACACGAATACGAACGTCCTGCCCTCCCTCCACGTGGCCTGCGCCCTGAGTACCGTGGCCTGCATCTGGGATACCCCCACGGTCCGGCACAGGTCCACAAAGCTGCTGCTCTCCCTGCTGGCCGTCCTGATCGGCGTCAGCACCGTCTTTGTGAAGCAGCACGCCGTGCTGGATCTGGCCGCCGGTCTCGTCCTCGGCGCCGCAGCCGCCTGGCTGAGCTTCCGCCTCCTGCTCCGCACGCCCCGCAGGAAGCGGAGGGACCGGGAGGCTGAACGGTGGAGCTGAGCTTTTCCTTCCCCTGGGAGGCGGTCCTCATCCGGTGGCTCCAGGCCCACATGGGTCCCGCTGCCGTCACCCTGGCCGCGGTCGTCACCCTGCTGGGGGATCAGCTGGCGACGGTGGGCATCCTGGGCTTCCTCTACTGGTGCCTGGACAAGGAATACGGGCGCTTCGTCGGCCTCAACCTGGCGGCCGCCTCCCTGTGGAACCCAATGATAAAGAACATGGTCCTGCGCCGCCGCCCCTACTGCGACCTGCCGGGCGTCAGCTGCCTGAAGCCGGTGGAGCCCGAGGCGGATCTCTATGACCTCTGCGCCCAGGGCTATTCCTTCCCCAGCGGCCACAGCACCGGCGCCGCGGCGACCTACGCCTCTCTGCCGCTGTACCGGCCGCGTCGCCTGCTCGCCGCCGCCGCTGTGGCGATCCCCTTCCTGGTGGGTCTCTCCCGGGTCTGCCTGGGCGTCCACTATCCCACGGACGTGCTGGCCGGGTGGGCCCTGGGTCTGCTCGCGGTCCTTATTCTGAGCCTGCTGCGGAAGCGCGTCTCCCGGCGGGGGATCTTCGCGATCCTGCTGCTGAGCGGCCTTCCCGGCTGGCTTTTCTGTCACAGCTCCGATTTTTATTCCGCCTACGGGCTGCTTCTGGGCTTCGCCGCCGCCACGGCCTTTGAGGAGCGGTACGTCCGCTTTGAGAACACCCGCGTTCCCTGGCGCTGCGTCCTGCGCATGGCGGGGGGCGTGGCCGTGTACCTGGGGCTGAACGCCCTGCTGAAGCTGCCCTTCGACAAAGCCTTCCTGGCTTCCGACGGCTTCCTGCCCCATCTGGTGCGCGCCCTGCGCTACGCCGTCGTCGCCTTCGCGGACATCGGCGTCTACCCCCTGGCCTTCCGCCCGGCGGGGAAGCGGACGGAGCCTTCCCCCGCCGCCTGACCTTCGCCCTCTCCGGAATGCGGGGGTGAAATGTTACGCAATTATGATGTTGACGCATGGCCCCGTCTCTTATATAATAATTAAGTTTTAAGATATATGAACCAATCGTCGGACAAGAAAGCTGTGATCCTATGACCAAAGAAGAAAGAGCCCTCAGAGCGCAGGTCAATCATGACCTGACGACAGGAAACATCACGCAGAAGATCCTGCTTTTCGCCATACCCACCATCCTGGGCAACCTCTTCCAGCAGCTCTACAACGTGGTGGACACGCTGATCGTGGGAAACTTCGCTGCCAACAGCACGGAGTGCATCGCCGCCGTGAATTCCAGCTTCCCGGTCATGATGTTCTTCAGCTCCCTCTTCATGGGGGTGAGCATGGGCGCGAACATCATCGTTTCCCAGTATAAGGGCGCAAAGGACCACGAGAATCTGGAAAAGGCGATGACCACCACCTTCACCCTCAGTATGCTGGTGGGCGTCGTTATCACAGCCCTGGGCCTTGTTTTTGCCGGGCCGCTGCTCCGGCTCCTGGGTACCCCGGAGAATATCATGGACGGAAGCTCCACCTATCTCCGCATCGTCTTCATCGGCACCTGCGGCAACATCGTCTACAACGGCATGAACGGTCTGATCCGCGGCCTGGGGGACGCCAAGACCCCCATGTACGCTTTGATCATCGCGGCTCTTCTGAACATCGTTCTGGATCTGCTCTTCGTGGCGAAGTTCCACTGGGACGTGGCGGGCGTCGCCTGGGCGACCATCATTGCCCACTTCGCCTCCGGCCTGCTCCTCCTGTGGTGGCAGAGCAAGGGCACCTACGGGGCGAAGATCAACTTCCGCAACCTGAAGCCGGACAAGCGCATTTCCGCTCTGATCATCCGGCTGGGGCTGCCCGCCGCCATTCAGAACGCGGCCTTCGCCTCCGGCATGCTGGTGACCCAGGGCTTTGCCAACCGCTTCGGCTCCAACTATATTGCCGCCAATGGCATCATCATGAAGGTGGACGGCTTCGCCATGATGCCCATGATGGGCCTCCAGGCAGCCATCACCACCTACGTCGGCCAGAACATTGGCGCCGGAAACGTGAAGCGCACCAACGACGGCATCCGTTCCACCTGCATCATGGCGGTGTGCTTCTCCGTCGTCCTGGGCTTCATCCTCTACTTCTTCGGGAAATACCTCATGGCTGCCTTCAAGGTGAATGAGCAGGCGCTGGAAATGGGCGTGCGGGGACTGCGGTTCCTCTGCTTCTTCTACGTGTTCATGGCCGTGCAGAACGTGCTGGGCGGCGCGCTCCGCGGCGCGGGCGCTTCCGCTGCGTCCGCCCTCATGGGCATCATCAACACGGCCATCCGTCTGCCCCTGGGCTATATCCTGGCCATCGTCCCCCTGAACCGGGACTGCCAGGCCGCCGTGGAGCAGGGGCTCTACGCCACCCGCCAGCTGGCGGAGGCCGCCGGCGTGGGCAACGGGCATTATTTCGGATTGTTCCAGACCTTCGCCTTCGGCATGGTGGCGGGCCTTCTGGTGACGATACCCTACTACATCTGGGGCAACTGGCGCAGCAAGGGCGTCACGGCCCAGGCAAAAGCGATCAAAGAGTAAATAACCGAAAGGGGCGGCGCAGGTCCGCCCCTTTTTTCGGAAAGGAGTGCAGATCATGGCGAACTACAAGGCAGCGAGAACAGACGCGGTCAGCGCGAGGGAGCGGGAGCATCTGGCCCAGGTGCGTTCTCTGGCCCCCCAGTGCATGGTGCTGCTGGAAAACGACGGGACCCTGCCACTGTCCGCTCCCTGCCCGGTGGCCCTCTTCGGCGCGGGCGCCCGGCGTACCGTCAAGGGCGGCACCGGTTCCGGCGACGTGAATTCCCGCAGCGTGGTGAACATCGAGCAGGGTCTGAAGAACGCGGGCTTCCGCGTCGTCACCGAAGACTGGCTGGACGAATACGACCGGCTGTGGGAGGCGGCGCAGCAGGACCGCGCCGCGAAGATGCAGGCGCGGATCGAGGCCGGGGAAAACCCCGTCGCGGTCTATTTCGGCTCGCCCTTCCATGAGCCGGAGGGGCCCTTCATCCGTCCGGAGAAGGCCCCCGCGGAGCTGGCGATCTACGTGATCTCCCGCAATTCCGGCGAGGGGAAGGACCGGGACCCCGGGCCGGGGGACTACGAGCTCTCCGACAAGGAGAAGACGGACCTGGCCGTCCTGGCGGAATACTATCCCAGGCTGGTGGTGCTGCTGAACGTGGGCGGCGTCATCGACGCGGGCTATTTCAAGACCATGAAGAAGCTGGGAGCCCTGCTGCTGGTGAGCCAGGCGGGAGCCGTCACCGGCGACGCCGTGGCCGACTGTCTCCTGGGCGTCGTCCCGCCCTCCGGCCGCCTGACGGACACCTGGGCGAAGTCTTATAAAAACTATCCCTCCTCCACTACCTTCGGGAAGAACGACGGCAACACCTTCGAGGAGCCCTACGGAGAGGGCATCTTCGTGGGCTACCGCTGGTTCGACGGCGTCGGCTTCCAGGTGAATTACCCCTTCGGCTACGGCCTGGGCTACACCACCTTCTCCATGGAGCCGAGGTTCGACGAGGCCGACGCCTTCGGCGTCAGCGGCAAGGTGAAGGTCACGAACACCGGCGCCCGTCCCGGCCGTGAGGTCGTCCAGGTCTATGCCGCGGCTCCCCGGGGCGTCGTGCGCACGCCGCCCCATCAGCTGGTTGCCTTCGCCAAAACGCGGCTGCTGGAGCCGGGGGAGAGCCAGGTCATCGACATCTCCTTCCCCCTGAAGAACATGGCGTCCTATTCCGAAAAGCTGGCCGCCTGGGTGCTCCTGCCGGGAAAGTATTACGTCCAGGTGGGCCGCAATTCCCGGGATTATGAGACCTGCGCCGCCGTTGAGGTGGAAAAACTCACCCTGCTGGAGCAGCTGCGCAGTCTCCGTAAGCCGGATTTCGGGAAGCTTGCGAGCGTCATCGGCGCGGCAGGGGAGCCGCCGAAGGCCCCGGAGGACCCGAAGCTCCCGGTGCTGAAGCTGGACTGCGATTCCGTGGAAACGCAGACTCACGTTTATACGGACGAGGACGTTTTCGATACCCCCGCCCCGGCGGACTTCGTCACCATGGCCGACGTGCTCTCCGGGAAGCACAGCGCGGAGGAGCTGGCCGCCCAGCTGACGGTGGAGGAGCTGGCGAAGCTCTGCGTGGGACGCTTCGGCGACCAGAGCATGATCGGCGCTGCGGGGACGGACGTGCCCGGCGCGGCGGGCCAGACCGTCGACAGCCTTTGGGACAGCCGGGGCGTCGGCAGCCTTGTGCTGGCGGACGGTCCTGCCGGGCTGCGCCTCACCAGGCATTTCCGGACGGATAAGGACGGGAAGAAGATCGCCGACGGCGGTTTCTTCGCCCTCTTCGGCGGGAAAGAAGAGACGGCGGAGGTCCCGGCGGACGCCGTGGACTACTATCAGTTCTGCACCGCCATCCCCATCGCCACCATGATTGCCCAGAGCTGGGACGTGGAGCTGGCCCGGAGCCTGGGGCGCATCGTAGGCCGGGAGATGGCCGAGCTCGGGGTGCACAGCTGGCTGGCTCCCGGCATGAACATCCACCGTAACCCCCTCTGCGGCCGCAATTTCGAATACTATTCCGAGGATCCCCTCCTCTGCGGCATGATGGCCGCGGCGGATACCCTGGGCGTGCAGGAGACCCCCGGCGTGGGGACCACCCCCAAGCACTTCGCCTGCAACAATCAGGAGGACGACCGGAACTATTCCGACAGTATCCTCAACGAGCAGACCCTGCGGGAGATCTATCTCCGGGGCTTCGAGATCTGCATCCGCTCCGCCCAGCCCATGTTCCTCATGACCTCCTACAATTTCATCAACGGCGTCCACGCCGCCATGAACCGGGATACCCTTACCACGGTCCTTAGAAACGAATGGGGCTTCGGCGGCCTGGTCATGACCGACTGGGGCACCACCGGCGGCGGCAATCTCATGCCCAAGGCGGGGGAGGACAGCATCCCCGCTTGCTGCATCGCCGCGGGCAACGACCTGATCGAGCCGGGGAACGAGGCTGACGTGCGGGATATCGTGGATTCCGTGGAAGGGAAGACGGATCACCCTCTCAGCATCGCCTCCCTGCGTCTCTGCGCCAGCCGCATCCTGCGGGTCATCGCGGGCAGCAGCCTCTACGAGGGAGCGAAGCCCTGGAGCGACCGCTTTGAGAAGGACTGGTTCGTCATCACGAAGTAATCTAACGCTTCCCCTGTCCGGAAACCGGGCGCGGGAACAGGCCATAAGGAGGAAAAATCATGAAATATCCCCGGCTTTTTGAGCCGCTCAAGCTGGGCGGCACCGTATTCCGCAACCGTATCTTCGCCTCGGCCACCGGTCTCAGCGACTACAGCTTCGACGGGGGCCTCTCCGACGCCGCCGTCGCCTACTATGCCCGCAAGGCTCAAGGCGGCGCCGCCGCCGTGGTCATCGGCGAATGTGAGATCGATCCCAAGGGCGGCGGCAAGAGCACGGGTGCCTGCGTGGATCTTTCCAGCTTCGGCACCGTCTCCGCCCTCTGGCGTCTGGCATCGGCCATCAACGGCCACGGAGCCGTGGCTTCGCCGGAGCTGCAGCATCACGGACGCTACGGCATCGCCGCCCTGGGCCCCTCCGACGGGGAGGCGGACGGCAAGCCCTGCCACGCCATGACGGAGGAGCAGATCCTTGCCGCCATCCAGTCCTACGCGGTTTCCGCCGCCAACTGCAAAATGGCCGGCTGCGGCATGGTCACCGTCCACGGGGGCCACGGCTGGCTGCCGGAGCAGTTCTTCGCCCGCTGGACGAATCAGCGCACCGACCGCTGGGGCGGCAGCCTGGAAAACCGCACCCGCTTCGCCGTCGCCGTCTGCGACGCCATCCACGAGCGCTGCGGCCGGGATTTCCCCATCGAGTTCCGCATTTCCGGCACGGAGTTCGAGGAGGGCTACGGCATCGACGAGGGCATCGAATACGCCAAGGCTCTGGACGGGCACGCGGACATCATCCACGTTTCCGTGGGCGTCCACGGGTCCGGCATCGGACCCGGCTTCTTCAAGTCCTACCCCAATATGTTCGAGCAGGAGGGGAAAAACGTCCGCTTCGCCGCGGAGATCAAAAAGCATGTGAGCCAGTCCCTGGTGGCCTGCGTGGGCGGCCTCTCCAATCCGGAATACATGGAGGAGATCATCGCCTCCGGGCAGGCGGATATCGTGGCCATCGCCCGGGGCCTCATCTGCGATCCCGATCTGCCCAACAAGGCCCGGGCCGGGCGGGACGAGGAGATCCGCCACTGCCTCCGCTGCCTGAGCTGCTTCTCCAATCTCTTCCCCTCCGGCCGCATCCTCTGCGCGCTGAACCCGGAGACCGGACGTGAGCTGGAGGCGGAGAAACCCCTCCCCGTGAAGAAGCAGAAGGTGTTGGTGGCCGGCGGCGGCATCGCAGGCATGCAGGCGGCCGTCACCGCCGCGAAGCAGGGCCATGACGTGACCCTCTGCGAGAAGAGCGACCGGCTGGGCGGCGCCATCACCTGCGAGGAAAACGTGCCCTTCAAGGCCACCCTGGCCTCCTACCTCAAGCTGCAGGAGGAGGAGCTGGAAAAGGCGGGGGTGCGCGTGCGGCTGAACACGGAGGTCACTCCGGCCTACGCGGAAAAGGGCGGGTACGACGCGGTCATTGCCGCGTTGGGCAGCGAGGCGGTGAAGCCGCCGATCCCCGGCATCGACGGGAGCACCGTGCTGGATGCCGAGACCGCCTACTGCAATCCCGAGCTCTGCGGCAGGAGGACGGTGATCCTGGGGGCCGGTCTGGTGGGTACGGAGCTGGCCATCTATCTCCACAGTCTGGGGAAGGAGCCGGTGATCCTGGAGCTGGCCAGGTCCATGCGGGCCGACGGGGCCTTCATGCATGCCTCCGTGGTGCGCATCGAGCTGGAGAAACGGCGGATCCCCGTCCACTTCAGCACCGCCGCCCAGCGCATCGATGCAGACGGCGTCACCTGCGAGGACGGCTGCTTCTTCCCGGCGGACACGGTGGTCTACGCCACCGGCCGCCGCCCCCTCTATGAGGAGGCCGCGGCCCTCTCCGGCACGGCGTCGTCCTTCGCCTTCGCCGGGGACTGCGCCGGCGTCAAGAACATCATGAACGCCACGAAGACCGGCTGGCAAGCCGGGCGGAGCATCGGAAGATAAGCGAAAACTGCAATTCCCCGGAGCCGACCCGGCTCCGGGGAATTGTTCGTCCAACCTGCGGTTGAGAAAAGGGAAGGCCAGGGCGAAAGATGATGCATTCTCTTTCTGACGAAGACGTGGTATCGTCATCATAGCGAATAAAGGAGGAAGAAAAATGAAATACCGTCAGGAAGATATCTATCTGGCCTTTTGCGAATCCTTTCGCAATGCGGAACTGTCCGGGAAACTGCACGTAGAGCTTTGCCGAAGAATGGATGCCGGTCCCCATTCGGCGCTGTTTCGGGAGATTGCCGGTCGGCCGGAAGGTATGGGCGCGTGGTTTACGTGGGCAAGCGCGGAACCGCTGGACGTTTCTCTCGTGCGGGACATGGCCGGTACGGAGGTCTTGGCGCGGGTTTTTATGCTGGATGGCGTTCCCATCGTTGGTCTGCCTCAGGAGAAGATCCGCCGGGAAGCTGCTGAAAGATGCACGATCTTTCAGCGGGAAGGCGGCAGCCTGCCTGCGGACGATCCGCGGATCGTCCGGCTGGAGGAGCGGCACTTGCCCCTGCTGGAGGGCTTGTTCGACCATCCCGACGTCACGCAGTATCAGCGGGACGTGTATCGCTCCGCTTACGAGGTCATCCTGCGGGCGGCGGATACCGAGGAACTGAAAAGCGCCGTTTTCGGCTTTCTTTCGGAGGAACGTCTGCTGGCGGCCATCCAGGTGTCGACGACGTACTACGCCTCGATCCGCTTTCAGAGCACCAAGCTGATCAATCCGTTCACAAGGCCGGATTGCCGGGGAAAGGGCTGGGGAAAAACGCTGATGAACCACGTGCTGGGGCTTTATCCCGGCCAGACGGTGGCGTATGAATATGACGGAGAGAACGAAGCTGCGGCAAAGCTCGCCGCAGCCTGCGGGTTCTTGCCCATGCTGAACATCGATCTCTACAAGCTGGATCTCGTGTAAATCACTGTGGGACAGGCGCTTTGTCTCCACTGATCGGGAGGAAAACCATGAGCATAGGAAAGAATATTTCGGACTTGCGCCGGGAAAAGGGGATGACCCAGCAGCAGCTGGCGGAAAAGCTGGGAGTCAGCGCCCAGAGCGTGTCCAAGTGGGAAAACGGCGTATGCGCCCCGGACGTGAGCCAGTTTCCCCTTTTGGCGGAGCTGTTCGGCGTGTCGATCGACCGTATCTTCGGTTACCGTGTCTCCAGCCGGGAGGAGGCCCAGGCGCTCATCGATCGGGCGGACCGCTGCGATACCCTGGAGGAAAATATCGCCATACTGCAGGAGGGACTGGAAAAGGACCCCGCCAGCCCGGAGCTGCGCGTTGCCCTCGCTATGTCCTGGCTCTCCCTCGCCCGGGTCCGGGCGTACGCCGAAAAGGCGGAGGAGGCGGACAAAGCGAGAGAGAACTGCGTCCGCCTCTGCCGGGAGGTGATCCGCAGCTGCGGGGATCAGGCTCAGGTGGACGGCGCGCTGGAGGTGCTGCGCCGGGTCTATATGGATACCGGGAACTGCGAGCGGGCTTTGGAATGTGTGGAGCGTATGAGCCCGGAGGCCTGGCAGCTGCGGCTGACGGGCAAGGCCCAGGCGCTGCTGCAGCGTTGCGATACAGAGCTTGCCCGCTTCGGGGAGCGGGAGCTGTGGAAGCTCTGGCTGACCATGGATCAGCTGATCTCGTTCATGGTCAGCGGCTTCTGCCAAAGGGAGGATGCGCGGCGGGCCCTGGCCTTCGCGGAGCTCCGGGAGGAGCTGCTGTCCCTCTTTGACCGGGGCTGTCCGGATTTCTTTGCCTCCCGGAAGTTCCTGGCGGCGGACACCTGCGCCAAGCTCCTTCGGGCTGCGGAGGAGAGGGAGGGCTGCCTCAACGCTCTCCGGCGGCAGGCGGCATACGGGGAGCAGTGCCGGACCGGGGCAGAAACGGAGGACCATCGGTTCGCAGCGCGCAATCCGCTTTTCTTCGACCGGCTCGGGGAGGACCTGGAGGCGCAGGAGGAATGGGTGCGCTTCCCGGACCTGCCTGCCTTCTTCAGAATGTACGAAGAGTTTTTGGGAGACAGCGAAGAGTATCGGGCGTTGATGTTGGAATTGGTAAATAAAGGATCTTGATTCTTCCGACGTGCATAATCCCGCCTATCCGTGGCATACTGAGGCCGAATCGAAGGATCGGAGGGACGAATCATGGTCATGGACAAGATCATGCTGACGCTGGCCATCATCGGCGCCCTGAACTGGGGCTGTATCGGCATTTTCAAATTCGATATTGTGGCCTGGCTCTGCGGCGGTCAGACCTCCGCCCTCAGCCGGGTGATCTTCACTCTGGTGGGGCTGGCGGGCGTCTGGTGCATCTCCATGCTCTTCCGCAACCGGGAAGAGGAACGGGACGCAGCCTGACAGGCAGAGAAAAAGCGCTTTTGACGATAACGTCAAAGGCGCTTTTGTGCAGCGGTACGTCAGAGGTTTTCCAGCCGGTCCAGCTCGCTTTCACCCAGCACCGGTATGCCCGCAGCATGCAGGGCTCTCGCTGCGCTGCCGCTGCCGGGGATGAGGCGGCGGGTGAAGCTGCCGTCGTAGATCTCGCCGCAGCCGCAGGCGGGGCTTTTTTCCTTCAGGACCGCGCAGCGGCATCCGGCCGTCCGCGCCAGGGCGAGGGTCTCTTCCGCTCCCCGGCGGTACTGGGCTGTGACGTCCGCCCCTTCCGCGTTTACGATGCGGTCCTCCCGCCATTCTGCCGGCGGCCGGGGCGTGGGCAGACCGCCCAGCTGCTCCGGGCAGCAGGGAATGAGAGTGTGGTCCTTGCCAAGGGCCAGCACTGCCGTGTCCGGCCTGCTCCTCCCGTCATAGCGGCAGCGGAGACCAAGCAGACAGGCGCTCACCAGGATCTTCATCCTTCCGCCTCCCGCAGAGCTTCCTCCGGAACGGCGGTATAGCCCGGCAGCCAGGTGCCCGCCACGGCTTCCCTGCCGCTGTGGCTCAGCTTCTTCAGCCGGTATTCCAGGCGGCCGGCGGCGGCCCGGTCCGGGGCGAGCCAGGCTCCCGCGTAGCCCAGCGGCGGGTGGGCACGGGTATACTTTGCACCCCGCCCACCCTTGCCCCGGTGCTCCCGGAGGCGGCGGCGGAGATCCGTGGTGATGCCGACATAAAGGCTGCCGTCGGCGCAGCGAAGAAAATAAACGTAATACATACAGGCAGTATACCACAGGATTCCCCTGTTTCCAAGGGGAAGAAACCGTGCTATACTGCTTTTTGGGTGATGACATGAAAGTAATGGCGCTGGATTACGGCGACGCCCGCACCGGCGTTGCCATTTCCGATGATCTGGGGCTTCTGGCGGGAGAAACGCTGGTGCTGCCTTCCTGGAACCATGAAAAGCTGGTGGAGGGTGTGGTCTCCCTGGCCGAGAGCCGGGGTGTGGAAACGGTGGCGCTGGGCCTGCCCCGGAATATGGACGGGACGGAGGGCCCCCGGGCGGAAAAAAGCCGCGCCTTCGCCGCCGAGCTGGAGGCAAAGGCGCTGAAGGTGGTCTTTGTGGACGAACGGCGCACCACCGTGGAGGCCCACGGCATCCTCTCCGAAGCGGGCAAGCGGGGGAAAAAGCGCCGGGAGCGGATCGACGCCGTGGCGGCGACCCTGATCCTGGAAACCTATCTCAACGGCCTGCGCTGAGCCAGATCGGCCACGCCGTTCAGGCGGGCTTCCACCGCCGAAAGCCGGGGCATGGCGGGGATGGCGCCCCGCCTTTCCACGCAGAGGGAAGCCGCGGCGCAGGCGAAGCGCAGGGGATCGGGCCTGTTCCGCAGCCGGGCGAAGATCCAGGCGGCCCAGAAGCAGTCGCCGGCGCCGGTGGCGTCCGCCGCCCGGGCGGGAAAGGCGGGGCAGTATCCCTCCAGCCAGGCGCCCCGGGCGCCCAGAGTCACGGCGACGGTTTTTATGCCGTAACGCTTTTGCAAAAGCTCCGCCGCCTGCGGGGGATCGGCGCAGTCCGTGAGCAGCGCGGCTTCCTCCAGGGAGACCTTCAGGAGATCGACCCGGGGGAGCAGGTCCCCGCAGGCCCGGCGGAAGGCATCCTCCGAGGGCCAGAGCGGGGCGCGGTAATTCACGTCGCAGGAAACGGCGGCCCCGGCTTCGGCGGCCAGCTCCACGGCCCGCAGGGCCGCGCTGCGGGCGGGCTCGTCCGTGAGGGAAAGCGTGCCCAGATGCAGCACCTTCGCGCCTCGGATGAGCGCCTCCGGCAGCTCCTCCGGCTGAAGGAGGGTGTCGCCGCAGCCCCTGCGCACGAAGGAAAAGTCCCGCTCCCCCCCGGGCAGCAGCTCCACGAAAGTCAGGGTCGTGGCGGTTTCCCCATCGACAACAAGGCCGGAAACGTCCACGCCCTCCGCCGCCAGGGTATCCCGCAGGAAGCGGCCGTGGAGATCGTCTCCCACTTTGCCCACGAAGGCGGCGGACAGACCCAGCCGGGCGGCAGCCGCGGCCACGTTGGCCGGCGCGCCGCCGGGATTGCGTTCATAGAGCTGCATGCCCGCCTCCGACAGCCCGCAGGGTGTGAAGTCGATGAGCAGCTCGCCCAGGGTAACAAGCTCCGCAGACATGGGGATCCCTCCTTCATCTTGCGGTCCCATGGTAGCACAAGCCGGGAAGCAAGACAAGCGCCATCGACAAAGCGCCTGTTTTCAGATCGAAGCCCGGCGAAGCGGGTCCGATCTGATTCATTCCCGGTGTTCCCCCAGCACCGCGGCCAGGCAGTCGCCGAAAAGGGCGGTGGCCCGCTTTGCCTCGGCCAGGGTATTGGCTTCCGTGCCCACCTCCACCAGCAGGGAACCGGGGGAGAGATGCTGATTGTAGCGGGCGGGGGAGAGGTAGAGGGGCCGGGCCAGGCCCCGGTAATCCCGTTCCATCCGCTCCTGAAGCTCCAGGCCCAGCTTCAGGTTTTCCCGCCAGGCGGGGTGATACAGCCCGTTTTCCCCGGTGGTGAGCAGCAGCATCACCTGGGCACTGTCCTCTCCGTCGGGCGATACGTATTCCGTACGCCTGCCGCCCAGGGCGTCCCGGTGCAGGTCGATCACCACGCGGACGGTGGGATTCTCCTCCAGCAGGGTGCGCACCGCCTCGCCGGAGCGGTCGTAAGCGCCGTTGTATTCCGGATAGTCGTAGAGGCTCCGGTCGTGGAGAACGGTGAACCCGGCGTCCTCCAGGGTCTTCGCCAGGACGTCCCCCACGGCGATCACGCTCTGTCCGGCGTCCAGAGTGCGGAAGTCACCGGAGGGCAGATACGTATCTTCACCTTCGGGCGTGTACGCTTCGCAGCTGTGGGTGTGAAAGATCAGGATCTGCGGCCCCTCCGCCGGGAGCGTATAGCCCCAGCCCTCCTGCAGAAGGGAAGCTGCGTCCACAGCCAGGCTGCTGCCGATGCGCAGATCCTCATGGCCCAGCGCCGCGGCCGCCCGCTCCGGCGCTTCCGGAGGGGAAGGAGCGGAAAGCTCGGCGGGCGTCCGCCAGGGCGCGCTCTCGCCGGCATAGGCGTAGCCCGGCGGCGGGGAAGACGCCGCTCTCTCCTCCAGCGCCGCGGCCAGAGCGGTAAAGGTCCCCAGTCTGTCCAGCGCCAGCGCCAGCAGCAGGGCGGCCAGCATGATCCCCAGGTCCCGCAGCAGCCGCTTCAAATCCTCACCCCCTCGCAGGAGTATATGCCTGTCCGGGGCTTGCAAGAACGGAGCGGCCTTGATATAATGAATTAAATCGAAATCCTGTATGGGAGGAACAGATATGAAATACACGCATCAGAACAGGGGCACCTGCTCCAAGGCCATCAACATCGAGATGGACGGGGACATCATCCGCAGCGTGGAATACGTGGGCGGCTGCCCCGGCAACGTGCAGGGTGTGGCCCGCCTCGCGGAGAACCGCCCCATCGACGAGGTCATCGCCGCGGTGGACGGCATCCGGTGCGGCCCCAAGCCCACCTCCTGCCCCGACCAGCTGGCCCAGGCCCTGAAAGAGATCAAAAAGCAGATGGCGGCGGAGCGGGCGTAAAGAGCCGAAGACACGCGGGGCCGTGAAAAAAGTCCCCGAAAACAGAAGGACGCTTCCAGGCAAAAAGCCTGGAAGCGACTTTCTGTTTTGGTACGGTTTTCTGGCCATGAAAAACGGCGCCGGAAAGCATTTTCGTCCAAACAGAGCAGATTGCCAATTGCTCAGCCCGAACGAAAGAAAACTCAAGTCTGCATGCCGAACGGCGGTCAAAGGCAATCTCTGCGGACGGCAGAACGAGATCTTTGCGTGTGAGGACTGCGGCGGCTGCTCTTATGCTGAACAGTACCGGAAAACTGAAAAGCCAAGTGTTTTGCGGCTTTTCACCCCTCCGCGGCTGCGCTGCGGAATGCCTGCGAAGGGTCCTGCCGGAGGGAAGACGGCAGTGGATGAAGAATGCAAAAAAATCCAAACAATCGTTGCAGTTGCACCTGGAATATTTTATAATGTTTGATATAGGAAAAGAAAATCGGAAAATGGGAAAGGAGACGGGAACATGAAAACCTGGAAGCGCCTGTTTTCTCTGCTACTGTGCGCCGCGCTCCTGACGTGCGTGCTCACCGGCGTCGGCTTCGCTGAGGAGGACATCGATTCCGGCAGCGACGGCAGCATCACATGGACATATGACTACGGCGACGATACGCTGACCATCGGCGGGACGGGGCCGATCAGGGATTACGATTCGGAGGTCCCTCCGTGGCAAGGATACTTCCAAATGGCCGCGTCCATTGTGATCGAGCCCGGCGTGACGAGCGTCGGCAGATTCGCATTCAGCGATTTCTGGCATGCGACGAGCGTGACGCTGCCGGAGGGCCTCACCAGCATCGGATATCAGTCCTTCGGCGGCTGCGGGTTTACGAGCCTGACGCTGCCGGACGGGCTCATCAGCATCGACCAGATCGCGTTCTACTACTGCGTCGATCTGACGAGCCTGACGATCCCCAGCAGCATCACCAGCATCGGTTTTCAGGCGTTCGGCGGCTGCACGAGCCTGGCGGAGGTGTGCTTCCTCGGCACCGAAGAGGAATGG
>JAEEGL016652915.1_pt1 | contig 21154 bp, 12 predicted proteins | sample 9134231 | NCBI WGS metagenome assembly JAEEGL01 (sample SAMN16246548, study PRJNA631951) | gut metagenome | biome: gut microbiome; feature: rumen; material: fiber-attached | host: Bos | place: Iran: Karaj | collected 2018-10 | reverse complement strand
TGTTTTACTTTCAATTGCAAACGAGTTTGAAATTTTAAATAAAAATAATGATTATTATCCAGAAAAAGAAAAGAAAGTTAAAATTTATGAAATAAATAAAGTTTTAAATCAAGTTAATTCTTATATTAATTCAAAAATTGATGATAAAAATATTATAAAAATTTTTTGTTTAGATATTATAAGTTCAAGTAAAAATTTATTAAATTATATTCATTCAATGCAACAAAACTCAAATTATATTTCAAATATTAAAAAATTTAATAATTTTTTAGTAAAATATCAAGATGATACTCAAGAATTAATTAAATTATTTCTGAATGGAATGAATAAAATAATTATTAAGAAAAAATTTAATATTAATAATGATGGTGTTATTTCATTATATGAAGCCTTTTACTTATTTTTATTCTGTAGGCATATATATGATAAAGAAATAAGTCCTTTTGAAAATATTTTTGAATATAAAAAATAATTTAAATGTAATATTGATTTTTTTTTTGATTAAAATATAATTTATGATTTATATAATCCTTTAATTTAAATTCTAAAATTCTTTTACCCAATAATATTATATAAAGTTAATAGAATGATTAATGCTTAAAAGCACTATTCCATCCTAAACTTTGAACAATTTTATCTTTCCACAAAACATTTCTGTTAGGAACAAATTTATTGAGTACGATAAAATTTAATTTTTCATCACTTAACTGAATATCAATAATATTTTCTTTATTTAAATAACCTATAATTTTACCATCATTAACAATAACAGGATTATTATTATATTTTCCACCAACTCTAACACTTAATTTAACTCCTTTAGGAATAACAATAGCTCTAAAAGAAAGAGAGAAAGGACAAATTGAACTCACAGTTAAACCTTCAACTTCATAATGTAATAAAGGACCTCCTGCACTTAAATTATATGCTGTTGTTCCTGTTGGACTTGAAAAAATTAATCCATCACAAAAAACTTCTGTAAAAGGCTCATCATCAATATATAAATTTAATGCTATCATTTTTGATGAAGAACCTCTTTGAACTAATAATTCATTCAATGAAGTAAATTTTTCTTTTGATTTCTTATTTTCAATATTATCGTTTTCTATTGTTCTTATTTCAGAACTTATTAAATTTCTTTTTTCAAAATTTAAATTTCCTTCTGATAATTCATCAAATACTTCTTTATATTTATTTATATCATATATAGCTAAATATCCTAAATAACCTAAATGAAAAGTAATTATAGGAGGTGGATTTGGATTTTTTCTATAACAATAATTTGCCCAAAGACAAGTCCCATCTCCTCCAATTATTATACATAGATCACTTTTCTCTGTTTCTGGAGAAAAACTTTGAAAAACGTTTTTATGCTTTTCTCTTAATATCTTTTCATCTTCTGTATCAAATACTAAATCAGAATTCACTTCTGATGGTTTCTCTATATATATTGTTTCTATTGGAAATTTTGATAATATATATTTAGATATATTTCTTGCTTGAATTATTGAATTTTCTGATTCTGTTCTATAAACTAAAAAAGGTTTTGAAAAAGAAAATTTTAAATTCGAGTTCATTAAGTTTGTAAAATAATATTTCTGGTAGTTTTTATATTAATTAATTCTAACAATAAATAATAATTATAATTTCAATTTTTTATATCATTTTTTTCTGTTTTTATTAAATTTAGAATAATTTTTAATTTTTTATATTGATTTTTTTTTTAAACATTTAAATAATCGTAAATAAAATAATTCATTTTATTATAAAAAAGTTAAAGGAAAACAGAAAAAAAATAATAGAAGAATGAAATCCCTAAATAGATTAATAATAAAAAAAAAAAGAAAAGGAGTAAATCACATTCCAATAATAATATATCTATATCCAATTTTAAAATTATTTTTCAATAAAATTCAATTTCATTAAATAGAATTTAATAAAAAATTAGAAATAGTATCAAGTGATCAAGAATATATAGAATAAAGATGATAATAATCCTATTAATTATATATATTTGAAACAAAATAAAATTTTGTAATAATAAATAAAAAGTATAATTAAATTTAACAACAATTTATTTTTTTTTCATTATTATTAACTCTATCTTCAATTTTAACTTGGGTTTTTTCATTATTAACACTTTTTTTAATTCCACAAGAAACATCACTTAAATCATAAAAACCGTTTTCCATTTTTTGAACAATGTTTGAAGCAGAATCATAAAAAACATTATCAATATTATTTCCAGTTTTAGCAGAAGTTTCGAAAAATAGCATATCGTTTTTATCAGCAAATTCTTTTCCTTCTTCATAAGTAACTTCTCTTTTTTCAATTAAATCCATTTTATTTCCAATAAGAATCATTAAAATATTTTTAGGACTTTGATTTTTACAATCACTCATCCATTTACTAATATTATTAAAACTTTCTTTACTAGAAATATCATAAACAATTAAAGCACAAACAGAATTTTTATAATATGATCTTGTTATACTTCTAAAATTTTCTTGTCCTGCTGTATCCCATATTTGAATTCTATATATTTTATCTTTTATATTTATATTTTTTGCACCAAATTCTACTCCTATTGTTGCACTATATTCTTCTCTGAAACCTCCTTCAGTATATCTTAATAATATTGATGATTTTCCTACTGATGAATCTCCTATTATTATATATTTAAATAAATAATCTACAAGTAAAGATGATGAATTCATTTTTTTTTCTTTTGTTTAAAATTTTATTTTTTTTTAATTATTTTATACTTATTTTTAAAATGTTATTTATATTTATATTATGATAATATAGTATTATTTGTTTTTTGATGATGTTATTCCTGTACTTGATTTTGATTTTGTATTATTTGAATGAATATTTAATTTCTTTGAATCTAAATTTTTATTACTTTGTTTTTGATGATTAATTACACTATTACTTATTTTTGAAGAATTCCTTTCATTTCTTGATAAATCTTTTTTTGAAAGACTTCTATTTTTTGATGAAGTATTATTATCTATTAAATATTAGTTAAAAAAACTTAATTTACCTCTTTTTTTAGTTATTGTATTTTTATTTGTCATTTCTATTATTTTATTATAAATAATTTTATTACTATTATTTATATTAATATTAATATTTATATTATTTGAAGGTTGACTTGTTCTTTTTTGATGATTAAATAAATTATTTATTATAGTTTTTGAATTATTATTTGATGTTGTTATTCTATTTCTTGTTATTGGTTGTTGAATATTGTTTAATTTATTTACTTTTACATTTTTTTGATTTGAATTTTGATTTTTTTTATTATTTAAATTACTTTGAGAATTTTTAGTTTTAAATCCAATATTATTTATTGTAATTGTCTTTTTTATTTCATCAATTATTCTATTCTGACTTTTTTGACATAAATTTATTTTCACATTGAAAAAACCTTTTGATTTATTATTTATATAATTATTACTATTACTATTAGAATTACTTTTTTTATTATGATTATTCTTTTTATTAATTGTTGAATTTACACTTATTTTCTTTTCATTTTTATCTTTTTTTATTTGAGATATTTTTTTCTTTTGAGAAATAAGAGATTGAGTTTGAAGTAGGTTATTTGTCTTATTAAATACACTATAATTATTTGAAGAATGTAAATTTTGTTGAGTTAAATTTTGACTGTTTTGTTCTCTCTCTGTTAATAAATTACTTTTTGTTGTTGTTAAATTATTATTCATTGAATTTTTATTTCTACTTTTATTATTTGTTATTGATATTAACATTTCTTGAAAATTATTATTATTATTATTTACATTCTTTTTATCTTGATTTTCTGTTGATATAGTTAAATTCTTTTTTACATTTTCTTGAATTGTTTTTGATTGAACATTAATTACTTTTTTAACAATATTTTTTGTATTATTTGGATTTTTCATAAAATTATAATTTCGACTAAATGGATTATTATTAATATTTTTTTTATCATTTTTTTGTGTTATTTTAGTAGGATTAGAATTAACTGAAGGACTGAAATTAATATTATTTTTATTTTTATAACTTGAAATTATATTATTTAATGAACCAGTTATAAATTTATTTTGAATATTACTTAAATTATAATTATAATTACTATTATGATATGATGATGATAATTTATTATTTGAACTATATATTTTTTTTAAATTATTTTCTTTATTTTTAATCTTTTTCTCTAATTTATTTTTTTGTTGATTTGAAGAATTATAAGCTCTGTTTAAATGTTCTCTACTCAATTGAATTGATTTTATTTTTTTTGAATTTGTTGATGTTGTTTTATTATTACTTTTTAAATTATCTTCATCTTCTTTTTTACTAAAATTTAAATGTTTATTCATTTTTAATTTCTGTGCAAATGAATTATATAAATTTATATTTTCTTTTTTTTTATTAATAATTCTTTCATTATTTTCAAAAGTCTTATCTTTAAATTTATTATGAACATTTGCTGAAGTATTATGTTCATTAATTTTACTTTCTTCATTATTATTATAATTATTCTTTTCTTTTTCATTTTTATCTTTTTGAGGAATAAAAGTAAATCCAGTTTTTTTTTCGTTATTATTATTTTTATTTCTCGATTTACCTTTACTTCCATTAAAACAATTAAAAATATTTTGTAAAGTATTATTTTCTTTTTCTTTTTCTTTTTCTTTTTTTTCATTATTAATTGTCATTTCTTCTTCTTCTCTTTCAGCTTTTATAATTTCTAATTTTTGATATAAAAATTTATAAGGGAAATGAGCACCAAATTCAAAATATTTTATTTCTTCTTCTTCTTCTTCTTCTTCATTTTCAAGAAAATATCCTTTATAATTTAATATATCTTCATTATTAATATCTATTTCATCTCTTGATTCATCATAATTTTTATCAAAATTTTCATCTAAAAGAAGTTGAGCCATTAAAATTAAAATTTTAAAAAAAATTTTGTCTTTTTTAAAATAAAAATAATTATATAATATTATAATTAATTCATTTTTCTAATTAGTTATTGTTTTATATAATAAAAGTAATTTAATAAATGAAATTTTATTCATTCCAGTTTCATTTACTTTTCCTATTTTTAATTTTGTCTCAGAATCATTTATTTTATTTTTTAAATTACTATTAATTATTTTATTCGCCATTTTCATTTTACATCTATTTAATATATATTTAGATCTTGAAATACTTTTATATTCTTTATTCACATTTTTTAAATATTGTGATAAACCATAAAACCATTTTTTTATTTGATTTTCATTTAAACATAAATCTAAACTTCTATTACTAAGAATGAAAGACATATATAACCATGCTTGATGATTTGGTAATGATCCAATTTTATTTTTTAAATTTTGTGAATGAATTCCAAAAGTTATTTTAATTATTGAATTAAAGTTGATTTCTTTATCTACATAATTATCATTTTCTTTTTGATAAACTTGTATACAATTTTTCTTCAAATATAATTTATAAAAATGAGTTTTTGTACTTTTATTATTAAAATTTATTTTTACTAATGAATCACCTAATTGAATTCCTTTATAATAACTATCAATAAAATGATCAACGAAAATATTTGTCTTTTTAATTTTCTTTTTGCCAATATTTTGTCTATATATATTTATGTAATTCCTCAATTTACATTTAGAATAAATAGATAATAAATTATTCAATAATTTTAAAATTACTTTTGAAATTTCAGGAGAAATACTGTTTAATTTAATTGAAAAATTATTATAATTTTTATCTGATAAAACTTGAATTGTTTTTATAATTTGACCTACAATTTGTTTACATAAATTTTGATCTTTAATATAATTCTTAACATATTTAAGAGAATTATTTAATAAAAGTTTTACAAGAATTGGTGAATTCATATTATAATTATTATTTGATTTTATTTCTTTTTCTACATTAATTTTTTTATCTCTTAATTTCATTATAGCATTTGATTCTAAATTATATAATTTTTTATACATATCTACTGCTTGTTTCATTTTTTGTTTTATATTATTTAAAATGATTTTTACATTATTTTCATCAAAATTATTTTCTCCTAATAAAACTTTGATTAATGATGAAAATTTTGATAATGATGATTGAATATTTTTATCATCTTTTTCTTCTACACTTTTAATATATAAACTCGATTCTAAATTAAAAATAGCAAAAATCATTCCATTATAATCATTTATAGTTTTTAAGTTTTCTATTTCTTCTTTCAAACAATTTATCCATATTTTAATATCATTATTTTTTAAATATGAATGAAAAGAGTTTATTATTTTTTTTATTATTTTCTTATTTAATTCAGACTGATCTGAATTTTCTTCAATAATAATTTTATCATTTATATTTTCATTCATTTCTGCCAAACTATCAACTCTAAAAAATATATATAAAACAATTTTAATTAAGTTTAATTGTGTTTGAGTATCATCTTGTTTTTCTAAAATATTACATAAATTATTAAAACTCTTCTTTGAATCTTCTATTTTATTCAAAGATAAATTAGCGATGGATAAATTTGATAAAAATTTTAAATCTAATATAATATTTTTCATATCATCATTTAAATTTTGTTCTTTTAAATGATTTTTATAATTTGTATTTAATATTTTTATAGATTCTTCTATCTTTCCATTATAAAATAAGGAAATAGAATAATTACAATGTGAATCTCTAATTTTATAATTATCTTTTAATTGTTCAGCAATATTTATACAAGTTTTATACGTTTTTGTTGCTTCTATATAATTTCTTTTTCTAATTAATTGGAATGCTTTTATATTTTCTTTAATATAATTTGATTCTAAAGTTATTCTTTCTAAAGGAAGATCATTTGGAATTTCATTATCTTCATTTTCTGAATCTGAATAATCTTTTTCATTCATTTTTTCTTTCACTTATTTTTATTATATTTTTTTAATTGATTTGTTGTTGAATTTCATTATTTGAAAAATAACAATAATTAATCAACACATTATTTTTTAATTGCAAACCAAATTACAGAAAAAGAAATAGGAAATTTTATGATAATTCTAATAAATTTATAATATTGATGAATATAAAAATTATTATTACATTATCAAAAGATTTAAAATAATTCATTATTAAAAGCCAACATATTATATATTATATGATAAAATTGTCATATTTATTTAATTTAATTCAAGAAAGGAAAAAATGAAAATTTAATTTTTAAATTAACAACAATAATCAAGGAGAAATTAGTTGATAAAAATGGAGAATTAATAAATTTAAAAAATAAAATTTATAATTTTCATTTGAAAAATTTAGTGAATTAAATAAAAGAAAATTATCATTTCCATTAATTATTATGTGGTCACTTCACAAATAAATGAAATTAAAAAAGATGTTAACTCAAGTTTAAATAATCTGATAAATAATATAAATGTTCTGTAAATTTAGATAATAAATCTTTAAAAATTAAAGAACAATCACTTAAAAATTTAGAAAGAAAATTTTGTTTCAAAAATGAAAAAGTAAAATTGTTTTATGAAGAACCTTTATATTTTTAATTGAATTGTTTACTTATTAATGAAAATAAATTTATATACATTAATTAAATTATACACTAAATAATAATAAATTTGATAAAACAATAATATAAATACTATTTAAATATAAATGATTAAAATAAAAATTTTAAATTTATAACTTAATTAATTAAATTAAATTGAAAACTCTAAAGAAAACTTTACTTTCCAAGAATTAACAAAGCAACTTTTTCAAATTCAGGTTTCGAATATTTTTTTTCAGTAGAAGAATAATTACTTTTATGTATATTATCAACAAATAAGCAAATATCTTTTGCACATTCTTTAACTGATAAACCATTTGGAATGGGATTTTTTTCATTAAGTAAAAACCATTTTTTAGAATAAGACTCATGATAATTATTCATTTTAAAAAATTTCATAACAATATAAGTACAAGCACAAGAAATAATAGAACTTTTATATTTTATATTTTTAATATCAATTAAAAAACTTTCCATTAGATATTTTCCCATATAAAACTGTTTTTTATTAAATTTAAAATTATAAGATAATAACTCGAAGAATTTAATAGGAGAAGGAAATAATAAAGAAAAATTTAAAGTATGTAAAATATCATTTTCCATTTTAAAAACTTGTTCTCTATTATAAGCATTATCAGTAATATAAATAAAATCATCTGCTTTAGGTAAATCAATTTCTTCATGTTTACAAGAAATCATTAAAGCAGTAACACCTAATAATTGTAATTTACTTCTTGTTATTTTTTTACATGTTAAAAATCTATCTATAATTGAAGTTGTCATAAATAAAGTTTCATCTGTAAAATTAAATTTATGATGAACATCAATAATCCAATCTATTAATATACTTCTCATTTGTTCATTTATTTCATTTTGATTTTTCATATAATTATATTCTGCTTTTGATTCTATTCCATTTTCTTCTTCTAATAATAAATTATAATATATTGTATCAATGTATTCTATTGGAATTTGAATATTCTCATTTTCTACTTTTTTAAAATACATTCCTTCATATTTATCTTCTATTTTTATTGGTTTCAATTTTTCTTTTTCTTCTTTTTTTTCTTCTTCTTTTATTTCTTCTTCTTTTTCTTCTTCTTTTTTCTCTTCTTCTATTTTTTTATTTTCATTTTGTTTTTGTTCTTCATAATTAATTGATATTGATACATTTTTTGGACTTATTGTTTCTTTTATTTTTGTTTTGTCTATATTTTCATTTAATTTTTCAATTATTTTATTTTTATCTTCATTAATAATATTATTGTCTTCAATATTAATATGAACATTATTTTTATCTTTTAATTCAATTTGATTTATTTCACTACTTCTATCAGTTGAAAAGTTACTAATTGAATGTTTAATATTTTGAGAATGTCTCATTAAACTAAAAAAGTAAAAAAAACAAAATTTACAGTATATCTTTATTTGAAATAGAAAGACTATCAAAATTATTTTTTTTATCATTTGATTCTTTTAAGTTAAAAGAATTATAATAACCTAATTTTCCAGTCATTGAAACAGAATAACCTAAATTATTAGAATAAATTTCATTTGAACTTCTTGTTGAATTTTTTTTTAAATTATTATTTGAATTATTAGAAATATTAGAATGTAAATTTATTTTTCTTTCACCTGAAATTTCTCTTTTTTCAAATTTATTTATACCATAACTTTGATTATTTTTTAATTGATTTGAATTATAATTTCTCCTTCTTTGTCCTTGTGTATTTGTTGGAGTTTTTTTAATGTAAAAATGACTCTAATTTATTTAAATATTATTTATTTTACTTTTTGTGTTTCTGAACCTGTTCTATTAGAAAATGAATGTTTTTTTTTTAATATATTTTGAGGATTTGATATTGTATTTGTTATTTCTTTTCCAAAATGCCTTTGATATGAATCACATTTTGTTCTTTTATTTATTATATTTTCCTTATTTTCTAATTCTGGATATCTATCATAGTTTTTATGCTTTGGCTGAGGAATCATATTCTTTGATTTAAATTTTGGAGGCTTTACAATCATCTTCTTTTTTTCTTTTTAAATTTTATTTTAATTTTTACTTTTAAATTTAAATTGTTTTTCTTTTTATTTTATTATTTAATTATGAATAATAATTATTATTTATTATATATTTTTTATATAAATTTAATTTGTCATTTCTAAAAAAAAACAAAATCTATTGTAATAAAGAAAAAAAAATTTAGAAAAAATAGAATAATATTTTTTGAACATACAAAAAAGTAAATATATAAATTTTTAAAACAATAATTTTATCTGAAAAAAAAATATATTAATAAATAAAAAAAAACATATTTAAAAAAAAGATGATGTTAAAAAACAATCCTCAAATTTTAAACTCAAACAATTCATCAGGAATAACATTAGACAATTCAAATTATTTGCATCGAAAAAATTTACCAAAATTATCAAATAAATCAACATTAAAATATTTAAACTCATCAATATTTGAATCTCGGACAATGACAAATTCAAATTATACAGATACATCTCCAAAAAAAACTGATATTTACATAACAGAAATACAAGAGAAGAAAAAGAAAGATTATAAAATGGAAGAAGTATTTGATTTTAAACCAACATTAACAGGAAGAATTTTACCTTCAATAAAGAAAAAACCACCAACAATGATTTTTTGTTGTAATGAAAAATATGAAGCTAATAATTTATCAAAATTATATTGTACTTATTGGGTAAATCCTAAAAATAAAAAAAAAGAAATTCCAAAGAAAAAAAATGATAATAATATTGAAGTTTCAAAAAAAGTGAGAAGTACTAATGATTATATTGAAAAAACAAATGGAATTATTTTAGCTAGATATAATTATAAAATTAAAAAAGAAGCTGTTGAAAGAATTGAAAATAATGTTAAAAATGAAATTAAAATTTTAAATAATACAATGCAAGAAATGAAAAGATGTAAAGATGATTTAGAAAATAATTTTACTAAAACTTATAATGAAGGATTAACTAAATTATATACTCAAATTGTTGATGAAAGAAATAAAAGTGATGAATTAATTTTTAATATTGGAAAACTGAATAAAGAAATAAATAAATTACATTTTCAAATTTTAAAAGTAGAAGGAATTAAAAAAGGAATTGAAAAATGGATTATTTTTCAAATTCAAATGGATAAAAAGATAATTCCAGTTAATTTAAAAGAGTTTTTAAAAAAAGAATATAATAATGGATTAATTTTTTCTTCTGTTGATTTATTTATGGATTGGTTTGAACATATGGAATTAAAAAATATTTTTTTTATAAATAAATATAATGAGAAACAAAAAGAAATAGATGATGTAAAAAGACAATTTTTAAAAGTAAAAAAAGAAGAAGATGATGATTCAAATCTGTTAGATAATATAATAAAAGAAAAAGAAAGAGAATATGAAAAATTAAAATTTAAAAATGATAAATTAAAAAAAGAAAAAAAGGAAATTACTTCTTATGATTTAATCAAAAAAACTCATACTAAAAATATAAGAATTGATTTAGAAGGAAATAATTTAGAAGAAACAATAAATTCAAAAATAAAAAAAATATATGATAAAATAAATCAATTAATAGGAAAAGAAATAGATAATGAAGAAATAGTTTTAGAGATATTAAGAATTAATCAAAAAGAAGAAAAAATATTAAAAATGATAACAAGTATAGAAATAGCTTTAAATTATTTAATAAATAAACATTCTGAATATAAATCAAATCCAAAAAGTTATAATATATTAAGAGAAATGAAATATAAAATTGAATTTGAAAGAAAAAATAATATTGCAAGTATAGTAAAATTAAAAGAAGAAAAAAAAATAGAAGAATTAAAAGAAAAAATTAATAAAAGAAATAAAAAATTTTCATATGTTCCTATTAGAAAAGTAAACAATTATCCATTCTTTTTATATAATAAACCAAAAATTTCTTATAGTAAAGATAATATTCATCAAGAAGATGAATTAAATTTATCTGATTTTTTATATGATACTAAATAAAATCATTAAAATTAAATTAATACAATAATGACTCATAAAATATTAAACTTTTTTTTTAAATTTTTAAAGGATATTGCAAATAATTTTCTTCTATTAAAATTTGATGATAAATGGGATTATAATTTTCCTTTTGAAAATCCAAAGAATAAAAATCTAAATTTTTTTCATCATCTTTTTTTTCTTCTTTTCTTTCATAATAAATACATTCAACATTTCCATTATGAGTACTATTAATAACAATATCTTTTCTTTGGCAAATATTATAAAAATATTCAATATCAATTAAATCATTTTCAGAAACTTTCCAAATTTCTCCTTTAGCTTTATTTCCTTTTCCAAAATATCCCATTCCACTTTTATCAACAATAATTTCAATTCCATTTCCAAAACCTTCGTCAACAAAATTATTATCTCTCATAAATTTTTTGTTCCAATAAAATCCTTTTTTCAAAACACTGCCAACGAAAAGAAGATAATGTTTTTCATCATTATTTCCTTGAAAAAAATAATTAAAAAAATTATAGACTTTATCTTTTAAAGTTTCTTTAATATAAAAATCATCATATTTAACTTTAGAATATTCTTCACTGAATCTTTTCTCCCATTCATCAGTAAGCATATAAATATTAGGATATTCTTCAGTTTTTACTTTTAATTTTCCATTTCCATTTTTTAATTCATCCATATTTAAAAACCATCTATAACAAGAAGCACCAGTACATTGTAAAAAAGGAGAAATTTCAATTAAAATGATTTTACCATCAATATAACCGAAATCAATTATATAATCAGAATATTTAATTCTTTCTTTAATATTTTTTAACCAAAATTCATTTATTAATTTTTCAATAATTTCTCTTTGATCAATAATATGTTGATACTTACCATAATGATCATATTGAGAAATAGCAGTTAATTTATAATTATAAACAAAAGCTCTAAATTCATAATCATAATTTAAATTATTATTAAATTCTCTTAAAACTATTTGTTCTTTACCACCATTATTTAACCAATCAGACATATCAGAATGAACTCTTTCACTTGTTAATAATAAACTCATTGCTTCTTTTCCATTATTCACTTTTAATGTATGTGTCATTGATATTGCATTTACTTTTAAATTTCCATCATCTTTATTTATATTTAATTTCTTTGATAAATTATCCAAATTATTTAAATATTCATTATATAATTTTTTTAAGTCATATCCATCTCCATCTTTTGGACTTCTACCACTTAATCTTATAAAAGCTCCTTTTTCACTTAAATTTTTATTTCCTTTTATAAATGAATCTATTTTCTTTTCTAAATTAATTAAATTTTCAGTATCTTTTAATGTGAAAGTTCCTCTTGATAAATATCTTTTATTATAATATCTATACATAGAATTTGCTTCTTCTCTTTCTATTCTAATAAAATATGATTTAAATGTTAAATCTTCTAAAAGAGGATACCATACATCTATATTAAATGATGTATTTTCATGACGAAAACGATGTTCTCCATTTATTTGTAATTGCCATCTTTTATCTTCTTTTTTTTCCATTTTAATTTAAATAAAACTTAATTTTTATTATTTTTTTTTAATAAGTAATTTTAGTATCTTATAAAGTAAAAAAATTCGATTTTGAATCTAATGTATTTTCTACTGAAGATTAAATTATATATTAAAGATAAATGAAAATATTAAAAAAGAAAGATGAATAGAAGAATAAATAAATGAATAAAAATTTTATTAATAAAATATAATAATAAAATATTTAATTAATTTTTTTCAGAATTACATTATTTATCTTCACTATTTTTTTCTTTAATTTCCTCAGTTTGAACAGCTTTCTCCATAAAATTCCTTTGTTGACTATTATTATTATTATTATTTTGATTATTATTATTATTATTTTGATTATTGTTATTATTATTTTGATTATTGTTATTATTATTTTGATTATTATTAGTATTATCATTATTTCTAGGATTAGAAATAATAGTATGAACATAAATATCAAAATTAGGTTCAGAATAAGGAGTGTAACCAGTCATCATCATAACTTCTCCAGAAGAAAGTAAACCAGGAACTTGTAAATTAACTTTAGGAAATAAATTTTGGTTAGAAATTAATTTTGCGATATGAGAAGAAGGTCCAACGGTTCTGTCGTTAATAGTATAAGAAGTTATAATTCTTTGAATAAAAGGTAATTCACTTGAAGAAGAAGTTAAATTATATCCTAAATTAGTTTGAATAAAAATAGGATTTTGAGGTTGAATACTTTGTTCTTGTCTTTGATTTATTCTTGTTCCATTAAAGGATTGAGAATGAGGTCTATTATTATTTCTTTCAAAATTATGATTTTCTATTATTTGATTATTTTGTTCTGACTGAACATTTTGATTATTTATTTCTTCTTGTAAATTATTTTCATCTTTATTTATACTTTTTTCATTTTTTTCTTTTTCTTTTATAATTTTTTCTTCTTTTTTTAAAGTTGTTTTTATTTCTCCTTCTTCTTCTTCTTTTATCAAAGGTTTATCATCGTTTTTTTTTAATATATTTGATTCTTTGTTTTCTGTTTTTATTTCTTTAATTTCTTGTTTTGGTTCATTTTTTGATTCATTGATTTCTTGTTTTGTTTCATTTAATTTATCCTTTTTTATATCATTTTTTATTTCTTTATTTTCAGTTTTATTTTCAATTTTTATTTCTTTATTTTCTGTTTTATTATCTATATTTATTTCTTTATTTTCTGTTTTATTTTCAATTTTTATTTCTTTATTTTCTATATTATTTTCAATTTTTATTTCTTTATTTTCTGTTTTATTTTCAATTTTTATTTCTTTATTTTCTGTTTTATTTTCAATTATTAATTCTTTGTTTTCGATTTTTATTTCATCATTCTTCTCATTTTTCTCTATTTTATCTTTAATCTCTGTATTATCATTCTTCTTTATATCCAATGTCCTTTCTTCATTTTCCATAGTGGATTTTTTATCAAATACATTATCAAAGATATTAATATTTCTTTTAATAGAAAAAGAGTCATTATTTTGATTAATATGAGTAACAAAATTTTTTTTTTCATCCTTTCCTTTAAACATATCTTCTCTTTTATATCCTAAAATCATTTGTGGATAAAAACTGGGATTAACAACTAAATGAGAAAACTGTAAAGAAATATCACTAAGCATTCTTCCAATTCTATCCATAAAAGGAATAACTTGAGTGACTTTGAATAATATTTCTTTATCATCAAAATTCATTCCTTTATCATTAAATAAAGAATATTTATTTTTTTTTCTTAAAAGAACTAATTTTTGAATATCTGAATATAATTCTTTTAAATAATCTTGTAATTTTTCTAAATAGAAAAAACAATCAATATTTCTAGTTTGAGGTTGAATATTACTATCACAAGGAATTCCAGGATAAGGACTCATAAAAACACTTCCAGGACTTTGAAGAGTATAAATTTTAAAATTTCTCATTCTAGGACTAGAAAATTCAATCCATTCATCCCATCTTGTTCCCCATCCATTATAATGAACATATGCTTTATTATTTTGAACTTCCATTACTTGAGCTTCTAACCATTGTTCTATTGTATCTTTTACATCTACCCATTGACCTACTTCATATTTTGTTTTTGAAAAATCAAAAACTTCTATCTTATTTATGTTTGGACTATATATTTTCTTACATTTTGATAAATTATCTATTGATATCATATTTTGATATAATGCTTCGAAACTTTCTGATATATCAAAATGAGGCATCATTATTCTTCTTCTTCGACGTGTACTGCGAAATGGAATTTGAATCACTGGAAACATTTCTTCATATTGAAGAGAATTATTATTATTATTTAAATTTAGATTGTTTACTTGTTGATTGTTTAAGTTATTTTGATTATTTGCATCGTTTGTATTATTTGAATTTATTTCTTCTAAAGATTTTGCTACTAAATGAATTACACATTCATCTGTTATTTTATAGAATGATAATGCTTTTTCATTTTGCATTAATTTACCTTGAAATATTAAACGCTGATTTATTTGTGGGATTGTATATTTTGATGATATTATATCTTTTAATTGTTGCACTGTTGATGTTTTTGGAAGTGTTATTGGAAATGAAGAATCCATTGTTTGAACTTTTATCGTCATTTCTTTCTTTTCTTCTATTGTTTTTTCCATTTTTTAATTTAAATATATTTAATTATTTATCTTTTTTTTATTTTTTCCAAAGTTTATTTTTTTAAATAAAAATTCATTAATATTTAATTGTTTTTGATTTTTTTGATGATTGATAAATTATTTTTTTAAGCAATTTAATTTTTTTCAGAAGTAATCACCAAATTTTCTAAATTAATTTTTGTATTTAACTTATCATTTTTCTATTTGAGTTAGATTTTATCGCATAATTCTATAATCTCTTTCAAAACACTTAATTTATTTGATTTTTCAGATTTGAAACATATTTATTGAAAAATACCTAAATTTCTAATGAATTTGTATATAAAGTAAAGAGATTTGATTGAATCCTCTTTCAAAATCATTTACAATATTAATGTCATGACTTAAACTAAATCAATATTATCATTTCCACAAATTTTTCTATCATGAATTTAATTATAAAATCATTATATTTGTATTAAAACCCAATATTTATCATTATTATTAATTATATTCTCATTGAATTATTAATTATATATTTTCTTTTTTAAAATATAATTCTTCAATATTTGTTTTATATTTATAAATTAATTGTAAATATATTAAATCTATTCTTCTATCGTTATTAATATCAATTCTTTTAAAATTCGTTTAAAATTTAATTATAATAGAATAATATATAATAATATTATAAAAATTATTTAATTTTTTTATTTCTTTTTTGATAAGGAAGTTACTATTTGTTAAATCCCTTCATCTTGTGAAATTTTATATAAAAATATTTTGTATTTACAAGAAATATTTATAAAATAAAATCTTAAAACAGTAAAAAAAAATTTAACAAAAGAATTTTGGTTAATAAATTAATTATTAAATAATTTTTAAATGTTTATAGTAAAAGAGACATATATTATTTAATAATATATATAAAATTGCTAAATTAAGTTAATTATTTTCTTGAGAAAAATTCATTATAAATATAATGAAATGATTATATATAGGAAATTATTTATAATTGTTAATATATAATTTAAAAAAATAATTGCAATAAATTGTTCAAAATTATTCATTTTTTTCCACATAATTAATTGTGATAATAGGAATATTGTTTCTATTAGAATTTTTTAAATTAAGTTTAGAATCATTTAAATTTTCAACTTTTCCAAAAGTTGATTTAGGTTTAATATGATTAATATTCAAAGATTTACCATAAGTATTAATATCTAAAAATTTATTTTTGTAAATTGGTGATGATGTTTTTTTAATAGGATGACATCTATTTTTCATATCAATTAAATGATTTTTAATTGGTGAAATAGTTTTCTTAACATTTTTTTCATAATTCATTCCTTCTAAAATTGACAAATTAAATAATTTATTATTATCTTCAATACATAATTTATTAGTACGTGATGATTTAATATTAATAAAACTATTATTATTTGATTCATTATTAATAGTAATAAGACTTTTTAAAGTATTATCCTTTATATTTGGATATAAATTGTTAGTAAATTTATCTTTAGTGATATTGATCATTTTATTATCATATACTTTATTTACTGAAAAATAAATTTTAATTCTTAAAAACTCTAAAATCATAATTAAATTTTCAATAGCATCAATACATTCTTTCATTGAAATTTCTGTTCCGAATTCATAATCAAAATCATCATTGTTTTCTTCATTATTTGTTTTATCTGCCATTTTTGATTTGAAATTTAATAATAATTCAATATTAAAACCTAATAAATAAATAGATATTTTTTCAACCATTCTTTTATATTCTATAATTTTATCAATATCATCATTTGGATAAAGATTACATAAAAAAGTTGCAATATAATTAATAATTTCTATCTCAAGTTTTTTAAAATTTAATTCAATATTTTCATTGACATTTTTAATAGTATTCTCATCGCAATTTCCATTAATTATTTCCATAATTTCAAAATTAAAATTATTATTCAAAAATAATTCATTAACTGCCTTATATGAAATACAAAAAGAAACACATTCTTCAAGCCAATTAAAAAATAATTCACAAATAATAACTATTTTATTAATTTGTTGAAAAGAATCCCAATTCCAATTATTAATATCATCAACAATTTTAAACATTATTTCATAATCTTCCTCTTTAATTTCAAGAGACCCATTTAATGCTTTATATATAGAATTATTGTCATAATTATAATTCCCTTTAAATCTCAATTTATATAACAAATCTAAACACATATATATTATTTTAGGTATATAATTATTTTTTTTATTATCATCTATTGCTAAATCACATTGATGTTTAATAAAATAATCAACATCATATTTTTCATCAGTATAAACTTTTTTTAATTGATTAATAAAAGAGCAAAATTTAAAACAATAATTCATTTGAGCATTTTTTTCAATACATTTTTTTCTAACATTTCTTAATTCAGCAACGGCTTTTTCAGTATTATAATTATAAGTAAAAATTAAATAACAAGCAACTACAATTCCAGTTCTTCCATTACCAGCATGGCAATGAACTAAAACTTTTTTTTTTTGGATTTTAATAATATAATGAATTTCTTTAATAATATCTAACATAAAATATAAAGAATCAGGAACATCCATATCTTTCCATCCAGATAGTTTAACTTTAATACCTTCACTAGAAAAAATAGAAGGTGAATAAGAATAACCAGAAACTGGATCTAAAGCATTTGGACCACAATAAGGATGTTCTCCTGGTCTTTGTAAATTTACTATTAAACCTATATTATTTTCATGAAATTTTTTTATTAAATTATATTTCTCTATTAATAAATTACTTGGCCTTTGAGATGCATATATTTCATTATATATTAAATCACAGTTTAATCCTTCTATTGCATATTTTGGATTTGTTTTATAATTTTCACATGGACATTTTATTCCTCCACAAAATAAACATCGAAATGTATCTTTTAATTCATATAATGATTTTGGAGTTTGATTTATTTTCTTTTTAAATGTTAATTTCTTATAATTTGAATTATATGGTGATTCTATATTTTTTTGAAGAGAATTTAAATTTAAGGGAATTTGATTTATTTGCTTAATACTTTCTAATTCTATCGATCTTTTTTTATTTTGAAATGGAAATAAAGAATTTATATCATTTAAACTCATTTTTTGAATTTTTTTATTTGTTTTTTTTTGAATTATTATTGATTCTTTTTGTTTTGGACGATGAAATAACCCAAAACAACAAATACATATTTTCATGTATTTTTTTAATTTTTTAATTATTTTTAATAATAAAGTTTTCTTAAGAAAATATATTGAATATATCATTGGATTATTATAAATTTTATTTAATTATATTTATTAGATAATATTTCAAAGTTATTTTCTTTTTCCAATGTTTTTAATTTTTCTCTGTGTGAAGGGTAATTATAACTATATTTAAGTAAAATTTTAAAATAATCATAAAAAGATAATTCAGGCCAAAATTTATCTATAAATATAATGATTGAAAATCTACACTGATACAATAAATAATTAGATAATCTAGTTTCTCCTGAAGTTCTTATTAATAAATCAGGATTACAATTATATCCTCCATATAATTTTGATTCAAATTCATTTTTTAAATTTTCAGCATTTTCATTTATATATAATTTAACATGTGACAATTCTTCAGTAAAATTATATCCAATACAAACATTTAATTTTAATAAATTATTATCTTTGGTTTTTTCTTCAACTTCTTTGAAAATATTTTGTATTTCTTCATCAAAAAATTTCCAATTTCCATAAATACAAATTTTAATTCCTAATGTATTTGTTTCTTTACTTTTTGCATATTTATAAAAACTTTCTTTAAAAAGAGAAAGAAGATTATTAACTTCTTCATCACTTCTATTAAAATTATCAACACTAAAAGCAAAAACAGTTAATTCTTTAATTTCAAATTTTAAACTCCATTGAAGTATATTTAACAAAGTTTCCATTCCTTCAGTATGACCTTGTATTATTTGTTTATGTTTTTTTTTTGCATATCGTCTATTTCCGTCCATTATTATTCCTATACTTTTTGGTATATATCCTCCATTTTTTAATATAGATGTTAATGTAGAAGTAAAAAATTTATTTAATGATGAGGAAATGTAAGAAAACATTTTAATTTTATTTATCTTAATTTTTTCATAAATATTTTTTTATTTCAATTATATTTAATTCTAAAAATGTTTAATTAAAGTTAATTGAATTATTGAAGATAATATAAGAATTTTCTAGTTTTATTTCAGTTACTATTTTATCAATATAATATTAAGTTAAAAATGATTATTTGATGGATGACTTTTATTTTTAATTAACACATAATAATTTCAAATTAAAAAGTTGTTTATCAAAAATTTATGGTAATTATATGTTTCTAAATAAATTATTAAATTTAATATAAAAATTATTAAAATTAAATAAAAACAAACTTTATTATTATTATATAGTATTCTTTCAAAAAATCATCTTTTTTATTTATTATTTAAGTATTTATATATAAAAGATTCATTATTTAATAATTATCAAAATAATTCTATTATTCTTTGATAATTAGTATAAATTATATTATCTGAAGAAAAAGTAAAAATAAGTAATTTGTTACTAATGAAAAAATGAATTATTCTTATTTATATCCTTAATTTTTTTATTTTATTAAAAGTGTTATTAATTCTAAATATAAAGATTTAAATATTTTTCATAATATTTATTTTTTTTTTATTAAGGTTTTAAATAAAATTTATTTGTTCAAAAATTACATAATTTTTGAAAGATTTTTGAATTTAAATTCAAATTATTAATAATTGAGTTATAACTTGAATTTATTGTTATTTTTTTTTGCTTTTTAATAATATTAAATTGAGGATTAATAATATTAGTATGAATAAATAAATTATTAGTAGATTTATTTTCACATAATTTTTTATATATCTCAGTTTCGTTTGTATTTCTATGAAAATTGTAATTAATATGACTCATTTCTGTAAAACTTTTATGTTTATTTTGATTCTTTAAAATGTTTATTCTATTTCTAAGTTGACTTTTGGGTTTTTGATATTTTATATCATTTTGATTATTTTCATTTTTTTTTAAAACTTCCCGAATAAATTTATTTTTAAAAATGCAAATATTCTTTTCACTCATTGAATCATATTTTTTAATTTTTATGTTTCTTAAGTTACAATTATCAGTTTTTTTGGATAAATAATTATTTAAAAGTTCAATATTATACAATGATTTATTGTCCGTTTCAAGCATTTTATTTTTGTTTTGAAAAAAACATTTTAAAAATGGTTTTTTTATTAAATCGCAACTTGATAATAAAGGCTTTTTTTTTAAAATATATTTGTTATCATATTCATTAAATGGTGTTAGGGTAACTAAG
>JAEEGL015137176.1_pt1 | contig 21154 bp, 18 predicted proteins | sample 9134231 | NCBI WGS metagenome assembly JAEEGL01 (sample SAMN16246548, study PRJNA631951) | gut metagenome | biome: gut microbiome; feature: rumen; material: fiber-attached | host: Bos | place: Iran: Karaj | collected 2018-10 | reverse complement strand
TTCACAGCAGGCTCTTATGTCCTATCAGAGCGGTGATCTTGATATGACACTTGTAAACGGTGAGCAGGTTGACCAGGTTAAGGATGACCCCGCATTCAGGGCGATCGGTGCCGGTTATCTTTGGTATGTATCTCCTAACATGAGCGCAGTACCTGAGCTTGATAATCTTAACATCCGTTTAGCACTTTCATTTGCAATCGATCGTGATGCTATCGCTGAGAACGTACTTAAGGATGGTTCCGCACCTACATATACAGCAGTACCTCCTCAGTTTGCAGCAGGTCCTGACGGATCTGATTTCTCCGAGGATCAGACTCAGTTTTCCGATGTTTGCGCATTTGATGCTTTAAAGGCAGCTGATTACTGGGAAAAGGGTCTTTCAGAGCTCGGCATCACATCTCTTGACGTAGAGATGGTTGTTGACGCTGATGATGCTCCCCAGAAGGTTGCACAGGTTCTTAAGGAGCAGTGGGAGAACACTCTTCCCGGCTTTACTGTAAGCCTTAAGGTTGAGCCTAAGAAGCAGCGCGTACAGGATATGCAGGACGGCAACTTCCAGCTTGGACTTACCCGTTGGGGACCGGACTATGCTGATCCTATGACATATCTTGGAATGTGGATCACAGACAACTCCAACAACTATGGTCTCTGGTCAAACGCTGACTACGATGCTATCATCGCAGACTGCACAACAGGCAAGACCGCTCAGGATCCTGAGGCTCGTTGGGCTAAGCTTTACGACGCTGAGAAGATCGTTATGGATGAGGCTGTTATCTTCCCTCTTTACACACAGTGCAATGCTGAGATGGTATCCACCGCTGTTGACGGCGTTGAGTTCCACCCCGTAGCACTTAACCGTGTATACAAGAGAGCTACAAAACAGTAAAGTCAACGAAGCCTATTTAAAGCTGAGATATTTATAAAAAGATAAATAGCACAGGTGCTATTTAGGATTGCGGAGGGTCAAATCTCCGCAGTCCTTTTGTGCTCTAATCATAGAGTCGGGACTTGCCAGGTTATTCTGACTGAAGCAAGGTATCTTTTAGAGCAAATAATAAAGAAAGGTGGAATGTAAATTGCGCAGATACATTCTCAAAAGACTATTGACGGCAGTATTTACACTGCTGGCCATTTTGCTGATCCTGTTTATTTTGATGCAGCTCATGCCGGGATCACCATTCAACGACGAAAAACTAAACGCAGACCAGCGGGCACTGCTGTACGCAAAATATGGGTTGGACCAGCCCATAGTTGTACAGTTTTTCCGATATGTTGGAAATATGCTCAGGGGAGATTTCGGAGTGAGCTATAAGATTTCCAAGAATACTCCCATAGCGCAGCTTATCGCCACAAGACTGCCCATATCCATAAGGATCGGTTTTTTTGCCGTGTCTTTAGGAGCTATCGTGGGCTTGGTTTTAGGTCTTGTAGCAGCGCTGTTTCATGATACCATAGTAGATACGCTGGCGACTATTATATCAGTTATCGGCGTTTCAGTGCCTTCCTATGTTTTTGCGTTGGCACTTTCTTTCCAGTTCGGATTTAAACTCAGTTGGTTTCCCATGCTTTATAGTTCACAGCAGGCACTTTCTTCAAGTATTCTGCCATCGATCTCGCTTTCCATGTTTACAATGGCGTCCATTGCCAGGTTTACCCGAAGTGAGATGATGGAGGTGCTGGGAAGCGAGTACATGCTTTTGGCAGAAAGTAAGGGAATTTCCGGCAGACAGCTTATATTCAGGCATGCACTTCGAAATGCCTTAATCCCCATTATTACGGTTTTGGCACCCCTTATCGTGGATCTTATGACGGGTTCTCTTGTGGTAGAAAAGATCTTTGCCATTCCCGGAGTGGGCTCACTTCTCGTAAATGCAATCCAGAGTAATGATTATAATGTGGTCATTTCTTTGAGCTTTATCTATTCGGCTATGTATATAGCCATCATGCTGGTGGTGGATATCCTCTACGGAATCATCGATCCCAGGATCAGACTCACAAAGGAGGGCGACTGATATGGCTGACATTACTGAAAAAATGGTTGTAAATGACGGCTTCACGGAGGCGGATTTTAAGTTTAAAAATAATATTGACGAGATACTTATTGATGAAAACTTTTCTTCCCAGAGCTTCTGGAAAGAGGTAAGAGCCCAGTTTATTAAGAAAAAGAGCGCGGTTATCGGACTTATCGCAATCATAGTCATAACAATCCTTGCCATTTTAGGACCCGGAATGAACGGGTATTCCTATTCCGATCAGGATCTTTTGCAGAAAAACTTTGCACCCCGCATTCCGGGGATTGAGGCTTTAGGGATATTTGACGGTTCAGAAAGTATTCAGACAACCACCGGAACCAAGGATATCAACTATTATGTGGAGCAGAACAAGCCGGATGTATATTATTGGTTCGGAAGCGATAACTTTGGGCGTGATATATGGACCCGTACGTGGTCAGGTGCCCGGGTATCACTTATCATTGCTGTTGCGGCCGCTCTTATCGACATGATCATTGGTATGAGCTACGGACTTATCTCCGGATACTTCGGTGGCAAGGTTGATATGATCATGCAGAGGATACTTGAGATTTCAAACGGCATCCCCAGGCTTGTTATAGTGACACTGCTTTTGCTGGTATTAAAGCCCGGTATCCTTACCATAGTCTTTGCCCTGATGCTGACTGAGTGGATAGGAATGAGCAGGATCGCCCGTGCAGAAATGCTCAAATTAAAAGAGCAGGAATTTGTACTGGCATCCCGTACCCTTGGAGCCAGACCCTTTTTCATAATCTTTAAAGAGGTTCTGCCCAATATTATTGGACCCATCATAACACAGGTTATGTTTTCCATACCTACCGCTATTTTTACCGAGGCATTTTTGTCTTTCGTGGGACTCGGTATCCCGGTTCCCCAGTGCAGCCTTGGTTCTTTGATATCCGAGGGATTTAACAGCTTTACCACCCATCCCTATCAGATCGTGCCCCCCATTATTGTAATGGCGATCCTTATGCTGTCATTCAACCTGGTGGCAGACGGAATGAGAGAGGCGTTGGATCCTAAATTTAAAGAGATGTGATACAGGGGTTACGATCATAATAAAGGAGAAAATATGGCAGAAAAGATTTTAGAGATAAATGATCTGGATATCACCTTTAAGACTACGGCGGGAGAAGTCCACGCCATCCGTGGTATCAATCTGGATCTGGAAAAAGGAGAGACCGTTGCCATCGTGGGTGAGTCCGGCTCAGGTAAGTCAGTTACCATGAAGGCGGCCATGGGCATTTTGGCTTCCAATGCCAAGGTTAATTCCGGCTCAATTGTTTTCAGATATCATCACCAGGATGGCAGCGAAGCCGAGGTGGATCTTTTACAAAAGGATAAAAAATGGATCAGAAACCATATAAACGGAAAGCGGATATCCATGGTTTTCCAAGATCCCATGACAAGCCTTGATCCTACCATGAACATAGGAAAGCAGATCATGGAGGGAATGATCTGGCATTATAACACCCCCAAGCAGGAGGCACATGACAAGGCAGTCAGTCTTTTAAAAGAGGTTGGTATAGAGGATGCTGAAAAGCGCATGAAGCAGTATCCCCATCAGCTTTCCGGTGGTATGAGACAGCGTGTGGTCATCGCCATCGCTTTGGCCTGCGACCCGGACCTTTTGATCTGCGATGAGCCTACTACGGCTCTTGACGTGACCATCCAGGCAAAGATCCTTGAACTTATCAAGAGGATCCAAAAAGAGAGAGGAATTTCAGTTATATATATCACTCATGATCTTGGCGTTGTTGCAAAGGTGGCGGACTATGTAAACGTCATGTATGCCGGTAAGATCGTTGAGGTAGGAAATATTAACGAGATCTACTACGATCCGAAGCATCCCTATACCTGGGGTCTTTTGTCGGCCATGCCGGACCTGGATACAGAGGACGAAAGACTTTATACCATCCCCGGTTCACCGCCAAATCTTTTGCATGAAAAAGCAGGAGATGCATTTCTCCCAGAAACAGATTTGCGCTTGAGATCGATGACAAGGCAGAGCCCCCAATGTTCCAGGTGTCACCTACGCACTTTGCCGCCACCTGGCTTTTGGATCCGAGAGCACCCAAATGCGAGATGCCCCATGAGTTAAAGGAGCGCATCGCACGAATGAAAAAGGAGGCCGAGATCGATGGCAGCGAATTATAATGCAGAGCCTTTACTTTCCGTAAAGGATTTAAAACAGTATTTTAAGATAAATGAATCATATACGGTTAAGGCTGTGGACGGTGTCAGCTTTGATATCTATCCCGGTGAGACCTATGGACTGGTTGGGGAGTCAGGCTCCGGCAAATCCACCATCGGACGTTCCGTTATCCGTCTTTATGATCCTACTGCGGGCAGCATTAATTTTGACGGAATGGATATAACAGGAAAGCTTAACCGCAAGACCAATGAGAGCCTTCGCACAAGGATGCAAATGATCTTCCAGGATCCCATGGCATCTCTGAACCCCAGAAAGACCGTTGGGGAGATCATAGGTGAGGGACTTGATATCCATCATACCGTTAGTTCCCGTGAGGAAAGGGACGAAAAGGTTGGTTCAATTTTGGAAAAGGTGGGTCTTTCAAGAGAGCATCGTACTCGCTATCCCCATCAGTTCTCTGGCGGACAGAGACAGCGAGTGGGTATCGCCCGAGCGCTTATCATGAACCCGAAGCTTATCATTGCCGATGAGTGTATCTCAGCTTTGGACGTGTCCATTCAGGCTCAGGTTGTTAACCTTATGAAGGATATCCAGGAGGAGACCGGAGCGGCATACCTTTTTATTGCCCACGATCTGTCAATGGTAAAGTATATTTCCGACAGGATAGGAGTGCTTCATCTGGGTCATCTTTTGGAGACAGGGACAAAGGAGGAGATCTTTGAAAATCCCATTCATCCCTATACTAAGAGTCTTTTGTCGGCCATTCCCGCCCCCAATCCGGTGGTAGAGAAAAAGAGAGAAGCGCTGACTTATGATTACAAGACCAGCGGTCTGAATTATTCTGATGGTACTTTCCACAAGGTATCGGGACAGCATTATGTAAAGTGCACGGATCAGGACTTTGAGAAGTGGACAAAAGCGTAATAATTTAATTTCATTCGTGTAAAAATTCTCTTGAATAATAAGTTGAAACATACTACAATAAATAGGCTCGTCGAATTCTCGATGAGCCTGTTTTGACATTTTGGTGTGAAGGTTTTGATATGTTTATAGGCAGAGAGAGGGAGCTTCTCGGATTAGAGGAGTTTTTAATTGACAGCGAAAAAAGGGTTCTTTGCATATATGGTAGGCAGGGCATCGGTAAGTCGGCTCTTTTAAAGCATTTTCTTAAGAGCCACAACGGGGTGTATTACCCTGCATACAAGACCACAGAGGACCAGCAGCTATTACTTCTTAAAAGTGTGCTTGGAGTTGACCGGGCCAATTCTCTTGAGGATGTACTTACAAAACTTGGGAACAGCACGGGAGATGGCAATTTTGCATTTATCATAGATCACTATGGGGATTTTGCCAAAACCGATGACAGCTATGCTGTTATCCTGCACGCATTTATGAAGGATAAATGGGCAGAAAAAAAAATCAAGCTGATATTGTGTGAGGATTCCTATCTTACGGCGAATAAGATCATGCTTTCCGCAGGTGCCATCTGGCAGGATTTCGAGCCTGATATGATGGAGATACGCTGCATGGACTTTTATGAATCGGCCATGTTTTTCCCGGATGCATCTCCCGAGGAAAAGGTTTTCTATTTCGGTCTTACCGGAGGTATGCCCTGTTATTTACGGCAGGTGGAAGATAATCCCGCCCACTCCGTGGAAAATGTATTTTTACGCCATACCTCGGAAATGGGAGTACTGCCTGAGAGGCTTATCGCTACGGAGCTTCGTGAGATGTCCTATTATAATCGGATGCTTCTTACCCTTGCTACAGGCAAGACCCGTGTTAATCAGATATCCGAGGATGTGAAAAAGCCAAAGGATGTGGTTGTGCCCTATCTCAAAAAGCTTATGAGCATTGGCATAGTCCAAAAGGAAAATCCTATCACTGAAAAGGACAACCGAAAGAAAACACGATATTCTATCGTAAACGAAAGTGATATTTTCTGGTATAGATTTATAGCCCCTCACATGGATATGTATCTTACCGGAGAACGCAAAAAGCTACTTGAAGAGAAGATCATGCCCAATACCGAGGATTATCTGAGACGGGTGTTTATCCATGTATGCAAGGACTTTTTACTTAAAAAATCCGATGATCCCGATTTTCCCGCAAACCTTTATGAAGTGGGTAACTGGTGGGAAAATGATGACGAGAAAATGACCACGGCAGGCTTTGACCTGGTGGCTTTGGGTGAGAGAAAAGATGAGCCGGCCATGCTTTTTGCAAGGTGTTTTTACAATGACGAGCCCATTGATATGGCTACCCTTAAGTCACTTATCGATCTTACCAAGCACCTTAAGACCAGTGACAATACATATTATGTTATTTTCTCGAAATCGGGATTTAACGCAAGCGCCCAGACGGCGGCTTCGGCAATCAAGAATATCCTTCTCATCTCTTTGGATGAGGTGTGTGATATTGGAAACAGGTAACGACCGCATCCCGTTTTGGGCGGCGGAGAAAAAAGATAAGGAGGAGGAAGATGACTACACAAGAGCTTAAAAAAATGGCAGTTAAGGTCCGCGAAGGGATCATTGAAAGTACACATGCCGCAAAATGCGGACATCCCGGCGGATCCCTTTCCTCAGCAGAGGTATTTACGTATCTCTACTTTGAGGAGATGAATATCGATCCCGAGAATCCCAAGGATCCAAAGAGAGACAGATTTGTCCTTTCCAAGGGACACACGGCTCCGGGACTTTATTCAGCTTTGGCCAACAGAGGCTATTTCCCTGTGGAGGAGCTTAAGACCCTCAGACATACAGGTTCATATCTCCAGGGTCATCCCTGTGTAACACATACCCCGGGTATTGATGCATCATCAGGTTCATTGGGCCAGGGTATTTCGGTTGCTGCAGGTATGGCACTTTCTGCAAAGCTTACCAATGACGATTACCGCGTATACACCCTTTTGGGCGATGGTGAGATTGAGGAAGGACAGGTATGGGAAGCAGCTATGTTTGCAGGCTTCAGAAAGCTTGACAACCTGGTGGTTATAGTGGACAACAACAATCTCCAGATCGACGGCCCCATTACCGAAGTTAATTCCCCCTATCCCATAGCCGACAAGTTTAGGGCATTTAACTTCCATGTTGTTGAGGTGGCTGATGGTAACGATATGGATCAGATCGCAGCTGCTTTCAAGGAGGCAAGGGAAACGAAGGGCGCACCTACAGCCATCGTTATGAAGACCGTTAAGGGTAAGGGCGTATCATTTATGGAGAACTCCGTTGGCTGGCATGGCAAGGCCCCTAATGACGAGGAGTACGAGCAGGCCATGAAAGAATTAAAGGAGGTAGAGCAGAATGTCTGAGAATAAACCTATTGCAACCAGAGACAGCTATGGTAATGCGTTAGTTGAGCTGGGTAAAAAATATGATAATGTATATGTTTTGGATGCAGACTTGGCAGCCGCCACAAAGACAGGCACATTTAAAAAGGAGTTTCCCGACAGGCATATAGACTGCGGTATCCAGGAGTGCAATATGGTGGGTGTGGCAGCAGGCATCGCATCCACAGGCAAGGTTCCTTTCTGCTCCTCCTTTGCCATGTTTGCAGCAGGCAGAGCTTATGAGCAGGTGAGAAATTCCGTTTGCTATCCCCATTTTAATGTAAAGATTGGGGCTACACATGCAGGAATTTCCGTTGGTGAGGACGGAGCATCCCATCAGTGCCTTGAGGATATCGCTTTAATGCGCGAACTTCCCGGAATGGTTGTTATCAATCCGGCTGATGATATTGAGGCTCATGCGGCTGTTTTCGCAGCATATGAGCATGAGGGCCCGGTTTATATGCGTTTTGGCAGACTTGCTGTGCCCATCATTAATGATAATCCTGACTATAAATTCGAGATCGGCAAGGGTGTTATGCTCCGTGAGGGCAGTGATGTTTCCCTTATCGCTACAGGACTTGAGGTGGCTGAGACTCTTGCTGCTGCTGATATGCTTAAGGCAGATGGCATCAATGCAGAGGTGATCAATATTCACACCATTAAGCCGCTCGATGAGGATATGGTTATTGCAACTGCCAAAAAGACAGGTAAGGTTGTAACCATCGAGGAGCATTGGGTAAACGGCGGACTTGGTTCTGCTGTGGCTGAGGTATTATCAGAAAAATGTCCTACACTCATGAAGAGGATCGGCGTAAATGACACCTTCGGTGAGTCCGGTCCTGCCAAAGAGCTTTTGCATAAGTATGAACTGGATGCAGAGGGTATTTACAAGCAGGTCAAGGCATTTTTATAAGATATTATCCGGGCTATGATCCCAGGACTAAAGGGATGATCTGACTAAGAGTCTTTACAAGTGAGGTACTCCATGGGCTACAAAGAAGAGTATGAGAAATGGTGCAACGCGCCCTATATTGATGACAGGACAAAGGAAGAACTGGTAAAGCTTTCTGATGAAAAGGAGATCGAGGATCGGTTTTACCGTAACCTGGAGTTTGGAACAGGCGGATTGCGCGGTGTTATAGGCGCAGGTACAAACCGTATGAATGTCTATACTGTAAGGCTTGCCACCCAGGGACTGGCAGATTATATCCTATCACAGGACGGAGCCGACAGGGGAGTTGCCATAGCATACGATTCCCGCAGGATGTCACCTGAGTTTTCAAGAGAGGCAGCACTTGTTTTAAATGCTAACGGTATCAAAACCTATAGGTTTGAGAGTCTTCGCCCCACGCCGGAGTTATCCTTTGCTGTGCGTGAACTTGGCTGCATAGCCGGTATCGTTGTTACCGCAAGCCATAATCCCAGAGAGTATAACGGCTACAAGGTATATTGGGAGGATGGCGCCCAGATCACGCCGCCCCATGATAAAAATATCCTTGAGGCAGTTGCTAAGGTAACGGATATCTCTGCCGTAAAGACAATGACAAAGGCCGATGCCAGGGCCGCGGGCCTTTATAAGGATGTGGGTGAAAAGCTTGATGATGCCTATATAAAAGAGGTGAAAAAGCAGTCCATACATCCCGACATCATAAGGGAGATGGCCCGGGATTTTACTATTGTATACACACCATTTAACGGTACCGGTAACAAGCCGGTCCGCAGGATACTTAAGGAATTAGGATTCGAAAGGGTCTATGTGGTAAGGGAGCAGGAGGCGCCGGACGGAGAGTTTCCGACGCTTCCCTACCCCAACCCGGAGGCCCCGGAGGCATGGGAGCTTGCCATCAAGCTGGCAAAAGAGGTGGATGCGGATATAGTATTGGCCACCGATCCGGATGCCGACAGACTGGGTGTTTACTGCAAAGACAATAAAACAGGGGAGTTCATTCCCTTTACCGGCAATATGTCCGGAATGATCATTGCGGAGTACATACTTCGTGAGCTATATGAGATGAACGTTATGCCCACGCACCCCGCGCTTGTGGAGACTATTGTTACCACGGATATGGCAAAGCTTGTGGCAAAAGAATATGAGGTGGATGTGGTAGAGGTGCTGACGGGCTTTAAATACATCGGTGAGCAGATACGTTTGTTTGAGGAGAACCAGACCTATCACTATATTTTCGGTCTGGAGGAAAGCTATGGCTGTCTGGCAGGCACTTATGCCCGTGATAAGGATGCGTGCGTGGCGGTTATGCTATTATGTGAGGCAGCAGCATTTTATAAACAGCAGCGCGGATGGACTCTTTGGGATGCCATGTGCGATATGTATGAGAGATACGGGTATTTTAGAGAGGGCCTTTATACTGCATCCCTACCCGGCAAGGATGGTGAGGCACGGCGTAATGCCATGATGGAGACCGCCAGGAACAATCCTCCCAAGACACTGGCGGGAAAAAGGGTTTTGGCTGTCCGGGACTATGCAAACAGTATACGCAGGGATATTATCACCGGAGCAGAGGAGCCCGTTACTCTTCCCAAATCAAATGTTCTTTATTATGAGTTGGAGGACGATTTCTGGTGCTGTATCAGACCATCCGGTACTGAACCCAAGATCAAGTATTATTACGGGGTTAAAGGAAGTGATATCCCCGATGCAGATGCTTTACTTGAAAAAATGAAGGAAGATGTGATAAAAATAGGGGAATTGTCTGATATTTCCAGGGGGAATATACATTGACCATATTACATTTTATAATAATAATACTTGCGTTGATGGTGACCATTTATACATTAAACGAGCGTTATTTTCGCTTACAGAGCGACATAGCTCTTGTTATGTTTTCATTTCTTTTTGCAGCTGTAATACGACTGGTTGATTTACTTGGGGTTGATGCGCTTGATACATTTACTGAGCATATTGGAGGATTCGGTTTTGAAGGATACCTGATGGAGGGAGTTTTATGCTTCATGCTTTTTGCTGGGGCAAGTAAGGTTAACCTCAAAAAGTTCCGGCAAAATGTCAGAGCTATCAGTCTTCTTGCCCTTTTGGCCACCATGCTTTCGGCACTTGTTTACGGTATACTCTTTTTTGCAGTATCATATATTTTCAAAATGGATATGGATCTGGTGACCTGTATTCTTTTGGGATGCGTGGTCGCTCCTACGGATCCCATTGCAGCAACGGGCATCCTGGGAAAGATCGGACTTTCCAAAAATGTATGCTCGGTCATTGAGAACGAATCACTTTTTAATGATGGAACAGGCGTTACTCTTTTTATATTTGTAAGAAGTATTCTCATACACGCCGGAGACAGTAATTTCTTTAAACTCATTGCAAAAGAGATCGGCGGAGCGGTACTTGTGGCACTTCTTGTTTCCTTCCTGCTTTTCAAGCTTTTTTCCCTTACCAAAACACCCATGATATATATTCTGGTTTCTCTGTTGGATGTGGCTCTGGTTTATGTGATATGTGAGATGCTAGATTTTTCCGGCGTTATCGCTTCGGTAGTGTGCGGTATGTATTTTTCCGGAGAATACGAAAAAATGTCGAGGCGGGCTGCCGCAGTAGATCCCGAGAGGCTGTATATCAATTTCTGGGACGTACTGGAAAACCTATTAAATGGCATATTATTTGTTATGATAGGGCTTATGGCATTAAATCTCGACATAAGCCGATATGAGCTTTTTATCATACCTGCAGCAATATTAATAAACATTTTGGCCAGAGCCTTCGGCGTATTTGTAGCAGGTATTCTTACGGGGAAAAACAATCTGCCCGGCAACTATTGCATTCAGGAATACATATCGCTTTTGACTTGGTCCGCGTTAAAGGGAGGACTTTCTTTGGCCCTTGCCATAGGCACAAAAGAATATCTTTCGCCGGATGTTTATGACATTTTTATGAATGTGACATTTACCACTATCTTCTTTACCGTACTTTGCCAGGGCCTGAGTGTAAAAAAAGTGTACTATGCCGTTGAAGATCATAAGGCCGAGCGGCTTAAGCTTTCAAATGGATCAACAGTAATGGGAGTAGAAAAATGAAGATCATTATCGTCGGTGCCGGAAGGACGGGGGAAGCCCTGATCATAGCGCTCTTACACAGAAGATATAACGACATTACCGTAGTAGACCGGGATCAGGTGCTTTTGGATAAGCTGACTGATGACTATAGTGTAAACGGGGTTGTAGGAAGCGGCGCGTCCAGGGAGACTTTGAAAAAAGCCGGAGCAGACTCGGCAGATGTTTTAATTGCCATGACCCCCATTGATGAGACCAATATATTAAGCTGTGTTCAGGCAAAGTCCATGGGGACTGTATGTACGGCGGCCCGGGTGTTTTCACAGGATTTTTCCGAGGACAGTGAGAATCTGAAGGAAACTTATGGGATAGACTTTATCTTCAATCCCAAATATGACATGGCGGAACGGGCATTTTACAGTATTGGCCTGCCCGGAATTGTAAAGCCGGAGGGCATTTTTTCAGAAAGCATGCAGGCATTTACGATTTCCATTGGAGAGGATTCGCCTCTTAAGGGTTATGCCATGTCCGAGATTCGCGGCGTGTTGGGATTTGACCTGGTGGTGGGATGTGTGCTCCGTGACGGAAAAATTCATATTCCTACGGGCACTTTTACCATCGAGGAGGGGGATCTCATAGGTATCACAGCATCTTTAAATGAGATAAAGATATTGTTGAATAAAATGGGTGTTGCCATTAACCCTGCGAAACGGATAATGATAGTGGGCGGCGGAGTTACCACTCATTTCCTTATCCCCATGCTTTTAAAGGAAAACCGACAGATAACCGTTATTGAAAAGGAACTTGATGCCTGCCGTCAGCTCATGGAGGAGTTTCCATCCATTACGGTATCCTACGGATATGGCGACAAGGAAGAGGTTTTAGAGCAGGAAAAAATAGGAAAGTGCGATGTTATTTTGGCGCTTACGGATAACGATGAAGTGAATCTGGTTACAAGTCTGTATGGATGGTACAGAAATGTGCCCAGTGTTTTAACAAAGATAGAAAGTCCGGGACAGTTGGCGATGCTTCATAAGATAAACTTAAACATAACGCTTTCGCCGTCTGCAATTTCGGTAAACAAGATGATCCGGTTTATTCATAATTGTGATACGGGGATCGCGCCCAGCAATATTGAAAAATATTGCACTATTGCCGGAAACCGCGCAGATGTATTCCAGTTTACCGTTCCGGACAATTATGAAAAAGAGGGTGTGATGATATCGGATCCGGGATTTAAACTGAAAAAAGATGTTATTATAACGGCTATTACCAGATACGGTAAGACGATCGTTCCGGATCACAAGACTTCTCTTTTAGCAGGGGACAAGGTGTATATCGTATCAGACAGGAAGATCCACATAGAGAATTTAAATGATATATTTTCTTAACGAGGGGGTAATATAAATTGAGGGAATTACAGTTTAAAAAGGACGATGTGGTATTTCGTGAGGGCCAGTCCGGAGAGTACATGTATGATATCATAGCCGGAAGTGTTCGGGTTTACTCGTATTATAACACGCCGGATGAGGTTGAGATCACCACCCTTTATCCCGGGGAGATGTTCGGGGAAATGGCACTTTTAGAGAACGCTCCCCGTTCCACCACCATAGTGGCTGCTTCGGACGATACCCGATTAAGTGAGATCGGCATCAGGGAGATGGAAGAGCTTTTGTTTGGCGCGCCCTTTATAAGGCGTATGATGAAGCATCTTTCCGGGAGACTTCGGTCAGTTACTGATGACTATAAGAGGGTGATCGACACCTTAAATGAGATACAAGACAGCAAGAGGCTGGGGATTGCCAAAAGTTCAGGGCTTATTGCAAGAGCAAAATTTTATATACTCCAGGCTGCATTTGGAAAACATAATGGGGAGGGTGATACCCTTGAGAAAATATGGGGAGATCGTAATCGCAGACCGGATAGGGACGCATCTGTACGTGGCAGGACACCCTGTGATCTAAAGACGCCGATTTTCAGGGAGGGTAATGAGGCTGACTGTATGTACTATGTCTATCTTGGCGAGGTAGGGATTTATTCAGATTTTGGAGGTATGGAGGAAAGCCTGATAACCACTGTAAAAGAGGGAGACTTTTTCGGAGAAATGGGTATGATCGAGCATCTGCCCAGGACTGCCACAGCCATTGCCCTAAAGGGTGGCACCTATGTTGAGCAGATATTTGAAGAGGATATAGATACACTTGTGGAAAAGACTCCGGAATTCGTCCTGCAGATATTAAAGCATCTTTCGGACAGGCTGCGGGACATGACTCATGAATACTATGATGCATGCATTATGGTTAAGGAAATGTGGTGCTAAGTTTAGATAAGGAGTATAAATATGAAGATTTACGGAGTAGTTATGGCAGGGGGTGGCGGCACCCGTTTTTGGCCCCTTTCAAGACATATAATGCCCAAGCAGCTTTTGAACTTGTCGGGAAAGGATCGAATGATAAACGAAACGGTTGACCGTATTTCAGCTGTGGCGGACAAAGGAGATATCTTTATAGTGACGAATGTGGACCAGGTACCGGGGATGCAGGCCGCAGTTACTGTTACCGGACGGGTGGAGGCGGACCACATTTTGGCGGAGCCCGCTGCCAGAAACACCGCAGCATGTATAGGATATGCTGCCATGGAGATACTAAAAAAATATGGTGACGGCATTATGACTATCTTTCCGTCCGACCATTTTATCCGTGATCAGAAGGCATTTGAGGAAGTGCTTAGATATGCCTGTGATGTAGCCGACAGTGAAAACTGTCTGGTGACACTGGGTATTACCCCTACTTTTGCCTGCACCGGATATGGGTATATAAAATATGACAAGTCATCGGCCGGTTCGGGGCTTTTGGCAAGTCAGGTTTTGGAGTTTAAGGAAAAGCCTGACCAGGAAACCGCAGAGAAATATGTGGCTGATGGGAGTTATTCCTGGAATTCCGGCATGTTTGTATGGAAGGCATCGGTGATCCTGGATCAGATGAAGAAGCTTTTGCCAGATGTGTATGCGTGCATTGAAAAGATCGGGGAGGCCATGGGAACTTCGGATGAAAGAAAGGTGATAGAGGAGGTTTACCCTACTATCCCGTCCATTTCCATAGATTACGGCATTATGGAAAAAGCAGAGGATGTACGGGTTATTTCTGCGGATATAGGTTGGTCTGATGTGGGCAGCTGGGACAATTTAGGTGAGATCTTTGGTGAGGATGAGAATGGAAATGTTTTTGCAGGGGATCATCTGGCCATTGATACAAAGGGATGCATAACATATTCAGAAAAGAGGCTTATTACCACTATAGGAGTGGAGAACATAATAGTTGTTGAGACCGATGATGCCGTGCTGGTATGCGACAAGTCCAGGGCTCAGGATGTGAAGCAGGCAGTGGACCTTCTGAAGGAGAATGGGAGAGATGAGCTGTTGTAGAATGGACCTTGTAAAGGGATTTTTCAGGTAGGCGAAGATCATAGTCAGGCGGAAGTGCTATTTGTAGAAAAGAGGCGAAGAATTGATGGATATTAAGGAGAGGATAGCTGAAGGTCGTGAGCAGATAGGGGAGCATATAGCCGAGCGCAGGGAGCAGATTGGCGAATATCTGCCGGAGCTTAGCTTTAATAATCCGGATATTAACCGGGATGCTTTCATGCTACGTGGTGATCTGGCCAATGAGGGATACGACTGGTGGTGGCATTCCTTTACGGGCAGGGACAAACAAACCGGTGAGGAGAAGCCGTTTTTTATAGAGTTTTTTGCGATCAATCCCGGGCTTGGCGAAGAGGAGCCTATATTCGGTCAGCTTGATGAGAATAAAAAGGCGGGGAAAAAGCCCTCATACCTTATGGTAAAGGCAGGTGCATGGGGTGAGGATGGCGCTCAACTGCATAGGTTTTTCGGATGGAAGAGCGGGATTTTTATCTCTGATACAGTACCGTTTCAGGTATCTGCTGAGGAGTGCTTTTTGTCCGAGACAAGGACCATGGGCAGAGTCGAGGTTACCCCGGAAGAGGCAAAGGCTCATCCTGAATACATGTGTGATGCCGGCAGCATGATCTGGGATATCCACATTGACAAGCAGGTGGCATTTAATGTGGGCTATGGTGCCGGAAAGGCACTTCGGGACATGGATGCATTTGAAATGTTCTGGCATGCCCAGGGGATGAAGACCTTTTATGAGGGTACCGTGATCTGGAACGGCCGGGTGTATGAGATTTCTCCTGATAATTGCTATGGTTATGCGGATAAAAACTGGGGTAAGGACTTTACCAGCCCATGGGTATGGCTTTCCTCCAATAATCTTACCAGTAAGATATCGGGAAAAAAGTTGGAGAATTCCGTTTTTGACATAGGGGGAGGCAGGCCCAAGGTTGGCCCAGTAGCTCTTGAGAGAAAGCTTTTATCCGCATTTTGGTATGAGGGAAAGGCTCTGGAATTTAATTTTTCAAAGTTTTGGACGCTTACACGGACGAAGTTTTCCGGCACCGAGACCGAGGATCAGATAATCTGGGATGTGGAGCAGGAGACGCCTCTTCATAAAATGGAAGTGCATATCACCTGTGAAAAAAAAGATATGCTTTTGGTAAACTACGAGTCACCGGATGGCGCAAAGCGGCATAACCGTTTGTGGAACGGTGGCAACGGCGTAGGTGAAATAAAGCTTTATGAGAAAAAGCTTAATGTATCGGATATGTTTGAGTGGGAGCTTATGGACGAGATAGAGGCGAAGAATATAGGGTGTGAGTATGGGGAATACAACGAGGAAAATTGAATCCGTGCTTGCACGAGATTCAATTTGACGACTGTAAGGCCAGCGAGACGGTAGTCGAGCTGGGGAATACAACGAGGAGTAGTAATGATTAAAGAGATACATGGAGAGGCGGAGCTCACTTTTTTTGAGGCCACAAGTATTATTGTGGGTCACGGAGTGGGATCCGGAATCCTGTCGGTTCCGTTTTTGGCTTCCAGAAACAGCTGGTGGGATATGATTTGGATAATTGCTTTGGCATACGCCATCAACCTTGTCATGCATTATATGATAGCGGAGTTGTCCTATAACAACGACGGTGCGCAGTTTATAGCATGTTTTGAAAAGGAGCTTTTTACCGGCAGGTTTAAAAAGATAGCTACCTGGGTTGCCTTCGGCCTTTTAGCCATGTCTGTCCTTGTGAATGTGGCGGGATTTATCGCAGGAGCGGCAGCGGTTTTTTCATCCTGGTTCGGGATGCCGCGGATAGCCGGGATGCTGGTATACTACGTGCTGGCGGCGTTGGTTGTAAACTTTGGAATGAAGCTTGTGGGAATATGCGAAAAGATTTCAGTTTTTTCCATGGTGGGCGTTATCGGGATCCTTTTGGTAGCAACTCTGCTTTCGGATGTATCACCGCTTCCCAACCATTTTGTGGCTTCAACTAATATTTTGGCCCTTTACAGTATGGTGGCATTTTCCCTCTCGGCGGTAATGTCCGTGCCACAGGTGGTAAAGGGATTAAAGGGCAACACCGGACGGATCCGTGCTTCTATCGCTGCCGGGACAGGAATAAATGTGGGGCTTATCATGCTCATCACTTTTATGACGCTTTTAGGTGCCGGAAGTGAGATCACGGAAAATGGAGCCTTGGTGGATCTGGCGGATCATCTGGGTGGATGGGTAGCAATTATAGGTTATATCTTTTCTCTTCTGGCACTGTCCACCTCATTTTGGGCAAATACTTTAAACCTGCGTGATATTGTTCATGAGCAGACAAAATGGAGCATCCGGGTCAGCTATCTTTTGGCCACGGTGCCCTGCCTGATACTGGCACTGATCGGTGTGGAGACCTTTGTGGGATTTACGAGACTGGCCTCTGTGGTACAGGTGCTTACCGGAATAGGTATCATCATTTCCTATAACAAGAGCAGAAGGCGAGAGGGAGCGGCACCCATTTGTGGCGTGTTCGGAACTTTGCCGTTTCAGATAATAGTGGTGGCAAGCTCGATTATCGCAACTATTGGAGCGGTAGTTAAAGTGATGTAAAAGGAGATTTATAAATGCTGGAAAATACAGAGCCTAAAAGAGTTTTATACTATTTTGAGGAGATATCAAAAATACCCAGGCCCTCTTACCATGAAAAAGCCGTAAGTGACTATCTGGTGGAGTTTGCAAAGTCACATGGACTGGAGCACATTCAGGATGAAAATTATAATGTGATGATCTTTAAGCCTGCTACTGTGGGTTATGAGGATAAACCGGCTATTGTTATCCAGGGACATATGGATATGGTCTGCGAAAAGACTGCGGACTGTGAAAAGGACATGGAAAAAGAAGGGCTTGATCTGGTGCTGGAGGGTGATATTTTATCTGCACGAGGTACTACCCTTGGGGGAGATGACGGGATTGCTGTGGCCTATGCTCTGGCGCTTTTGGAGGATGAGAGCCTAAAGCATCCCAGGCTGGAAGTTGTTATAACCGTAGCCGAAGAGGTGGGCATGGATGGCGCAAGATCCATTGATATCAGCCCGCTTCAGGGACGGCTGTTTTTAAATATTGACTGTGAAATGGAGGGGCGGTGTCTGGCAAGCTGTGCCGGAGGCGGTACTGTCCATATCAATTTTCCGGTAAAAAGGAAAGAGTTTGATAAAGATTTTGATTATTACAGGATCACGGTGGGTGGTGGCAAAGGTGGACATTCCGGAGTTGAGATAGATAAAGGGATCGCAAATGCAACCATGCTTTTGGGCAGGGTTTTGCGTAGGGTGGATAACCGTTGCGCCGGCGGATGGAGACTTTTATCCCTGACCGGTGGCAGCAAGGACAATGCCATACCCCGGGAGGCGTCTGCGCTGATAGCCATAGACAGGGGATTTGTAAAATTGCAGGCTATCATAGATGAGGAAAGCAGGGCAATTGCTTCAGAGTTTTCTGCTACGGATCCGGGACTTTTTGTAAGCTGCAAGGAGGATGCGCAGGATGTGTTTCCTATGGATGTTGAAAGCACACAAAAGGTACTTTTAGTTCTTTCGTCCTTGCCCAACGGAGTAAGGCGGATGAGCCGGGATATTGAAGGGATGGTGGAAACTTCACTTAATATGGGGATCACTGCCACTTCGGAAGATAAGGTTGAATTCGGCTTTGCCATCAGAAGTTCAGTCGCTTCGGCCTATACTGCACTTAAGGAAAAAGTGGTTTATATTGCAAAAAGCCTTGGAGCTGAGGTCAGTGTAAACGGTGAGTATCCTGCCTGGGAGTTTGTATCGGATTCGCCACTTAGGGATAAGATGATCTCGGTATATCGGGATATGACTGGTAAAGAGCTCAAGGTTGAGGCCATACACGCCGGGCTGGAGTGCGGGCTTTTTGCGGGGAAAATGCCTGGGCTTGATGCGGTTTCCTTTGGGCCGGATATCTGGGATATTCACACGCCGGATGAGCATCTGTCGGTTTCCTCGGTTGGCAGGGTTTATGAATTTATCAGAAAAGTAATTGAGGAATTATAGATTATGGAGTAAAATGAAGTGTGTTGGGAGATATGAAATCACAGATGGGAGGATTCCCATCATTCTGGTACAGTGATATCATTGCTGACCGTGTTTAAGTATTTGTTGGGATTTTTGCAAAAGGAGGGTTTTTATGACAAGGATTGGTATTCTTACAAGCGGTGGTGACTGTCAGGCGCTCAATGCTGCCATGCGTGGTGTGGTAAAGGGCCTGGCTACCAATGTTGACAATCTTGAGGTCTATGGTTTCTTTAATGGTTACAGAGGCCTTATCTACGGCGACTATCGTCTTCTTACAAGTCGTGACTTTTCCGGTATATTAACCAGGGGCGGCACCATTTTGGGATCATCCCGTCAGCCCTTCAAGCTTATGCGTGAGCCGGATGAGAATGGCGTCAATAAAGTCGAGTCCATGAAATCCAATTATTATAAGTTAAGCCTTGACTGCCTGGTTATCTTGGGCGGTAATGGTACACAGAAGACGGCAAACCTTCTTCGTGAGGAGGGACTTAATATCATCCACCTGCCCAAGACCATCGATAATGATATCTATGGCACGGATGTTACTTTCGGATTTTACAGTGCCATTGACGTGGCCTGCGACGCTATTGACCGTATTCATACTACAGCCGCTTCCCACAATCGTGTATTCATCGTGGAAGTTATGGGACACAAGGTTGGCTGGCTTACACTTTATGCCGGCACAGCCAGTGGTGCGGATATCATTCTGCTTCCCGAGATCCCCTATAGTGAGAAAAAGATCATCGAAGCTATTGAGAAGCGCCACAAAGAGGGCAAGGGATTTACCATCATAGCCGTTGCGGAGGGTGCCATCTCAAAGGAGGATGCGGCACTTTCGAAAAAGGAACTCAAGAAAAAGAGAGAAAAGGAGACACATCCTTCCGCTGCTTATCGTATTGCAAAGCTGGTTGAAGAAAAGACCGGTACAGAGGCTCGCGTAACCGTGCCCGGACATACACAGCGTGGCGGTAGCCCCTGCCCGTATGACAGAGCGCTTTGCACACGCCTCGGTTCGGCAGCAGCCAAGGCCATCATGGAGCAGAAGTACGGCAACATGGTAGCAATGGTAAACGGCGAGACCAAGCTCGTTCCCCTTGAGAAGGTAGCCGGCAAGCTTAAGACGGTGGATCCGGATTGCCAGATGATAAAAGAAGCTAAGAGAGTGGGTATATCCTTTGGAAATTAAAGTAGTTTCCCACGAGAGTATGCGACTTCGCACGGGTTTTTAAGAGATTTTTAGTACTAAAACATAGTCTACTGCTAACGCACTACTAATTATGAGTATTTGGCAGCGACCGGTAGTGGCGAATAATGGATTTTTGATCACCATTGTCATTGTCAACGGCTGTTTTCTGTTAAAGCAGGAAGCAGCCGTTTTTCGTGTACGAGCACTTAGATGGCAACGAGCAAAGCGAAGTTGGCATCTTACGTGCGATCCGTACTAAGCACTTAGGTTGTTACGAGCCGAAGGCGAAGTAAGAACCTTAGTCGCGGGTATGTACTTCGAGCACGAAACATATCGCTTTTTATCTACTGATACTGTTGGTTTTTGATGGATCGGAGGAAAATCATGTGTAAAGTAATCGCAATACCGTGAGGGCATGATGCAGCAGGGGAAGAAGCTCCCGGACGCGAGCTTATGACTCCGTCCGAGGTGAAGCGAATGGACAGGAAACACGCGATAGTTTTTCTTGAAGAGGAACGACCTGTATATGATAGGAAGGCTCTGCCTTGGGAGACATCCCGGCGGCATGGAGCTTTTTATGAAGCTCAGCGGCTGAATAAGGCTTCTGCAGATGGCGGTTATGTCCATCCCGTGGAGGTTTCCGTGGATCCGGATACTGGTGAGTATCTGACTGTTGATCACACTACCGACACCCATCACATCAGAGCAGTCCGTCGCGAGGAAGTGCCGGATGATGCCAAGATCATCACCTACACCGAGGATGAGTTTTTGCATGCGAATCTCAATAAAAGAGACGCTTCCAGTAACGTAGATCGGCTGTACCAGATGTATATGGGACTACCGGATGACTGATCTGTCGTGCCAATGGTGGATGAAAAGTAGTCAAATCTTGTGGTGTAAAATATTCGATTATAAATGTGTTTTTGGTATACCTGTGATA
>JAEEGL013324978.1_pt1 | contig 21154 bp, 19 predicted proteins | sample 9134231 | NCBI WGS metagenome assembly JAEEGL01 (sample SAMN16246548, study PRJNA631951) | gut metagenome | biome: gut microbiome; feature: rumen; material: fiber-attached | host: Bos | place: Iran: Karaj | collected 2018-10 | reverse complement strand
ATGAACCTCCGCAAAGCGGGTTATCCCTGCCTGCTGGACTACTATGTTCAAATGCACAAAATGTAAGGAACCGCCGTATGCCGAACGGCACGTACGGTGGTGTGAGAGGTCGGTAAACGAAAGTAGGAGATAAACTTTTTTACTTTCGTTTACCTCCTACTCGATTGAAAAACCCTGTTTACTCTGCTGCAATTGCTTCTTCTGCTGCGGGAATCACGGTGCTTCCACCCTGTGGACGGGGTATCTCCACTTTGGTGAATTCCCTCAGGCAAAGAATAAGAAGGATGAGCCCGATGACGAACAGAGCCCAATATGCTGATGGAGACATGATGTCCAAGAAGCCTTCGGCATCCTTGAGAGAGTCAATATTGCTCAGGATGACTGCAAAGGTGTTGTTCGTGAAGTGCATCAGCATAGTGAGTTTCAGTGATCCGGTCTTCCAGTAAACATATCCGAAGATGCACCCGAGGACGAATGCGGGAATCGCCTGCCAAGGGTTCATGTGGATAACGGCGAAGAACGCTGCAGAAACAACAATCGCCAACCATGGCTTGAGACCTCTTACCTTGTTGCCTTCGGCGTCTGTCCTCTCGTAATTGAGGAGTCCTCTCAATACCATTCCCCTGCAAAGCCACTCCTCGAACAGAGGGGCGAAGATGCTTACGCAAAGAAGGCTGATCCAGATGGGACCTCCGGTGAGGTCACCGAGCGTTTTCTCAAGCCATTCAGGCATTGGGGGAAGAAGGTTTCCGACAGGTTCCGTGCAGAAGGACGCGCAAAGTGTCATGACCATGCAAAGAAGAGCGAGATACCATCCGTTCTTCGGAGCAAAATTATTGCTGTCCAGTGCGAATCCGGTATCGAACATCATGTTCCTGTTGCTGATATGCTTGGATGCTATCATTGCAGGTATGAACATGACGGGATATGCGATCAGCTCCGCATATAGAGCCGACTCCTCTCCGAGGCCCATCGCAAACATGAAGATAGCCGCGATGATGTTTCCCAAGAGCGCACCCAGCAGTAACCACAAAAGCAGGCCGAACATGCCCCCTATTCCAGGAACGTGCCAGGAATAGGCTGAGAAGACGTCATAATTCTGATGTTTTCCTCTTTTGAAAAAGCCCATATCAGTTCGTTTTATGTCAGTAATTATTTAGAATACAAAGGTGAAGGATAGATTCCCTTGTCAGCAAGTTCCTGGAACTTCGCCACAACAGCGGGGCGGTCCTCCTTGAAGGTCACACCGAACCAGTGTGCGGGTGTTGAAAGAACTTCGCAGCTTCCCTGTCCGCCTTTTATTATAGTGTCAACGGCGAAAGGAATGTAGTATTCCTTCTTGAGTTCCTGGCCGTATTTCTTCAGGAATCCCTTGAATATCTCTTCGCTTTTGGTGAAGTAATCGGGAGTGAATCCCCACATGTTCATAGAGCAAAGGGCGTTGCCGTCCAGTACCACGTGCTCGTCACCGTTGGTGGAGTTGTCACCGTATACGACGCCGTCCTCTTCTTTGACTATATTCAGGTGCTCAGCTATGTCGGTAAGGTGCTGATTCTCATCATAGGAACAGATGCCTCTCGATACTCCGCCTGATTCTGACAGAGTGTTCTCCAGTTCGAATCCTACGATGCTGTACACTCCTTCGCTTCCTTCATGGGCGCGGAGCCAGTCTCCTAAGATCTTGAAGGACTCCTTGCCGTAGAAGTCGTCACCGTTGATTACGGCGAAGGGCTCATTGATGACGTCTTTCGCCATCAGGACGGCATGTGCCGTTCCCCAAGGTTTCTGACGTTCGGGGTTCATTGTGAACCCTTCAGGGATCTTATTGAGCTCCTGGGTGACGAAAACGAATTCAAGAGGCTGTCCGTCAACGCATTTGACACCGGCGTATTTCTTGTGGACCGCTTCCTCCATCTGGGCTTTGAAATGCTCCCTGACTATGTAGACTACTTTCCCGAATCCGGCTTCCACCGCGTCGAAGATCGAGTAGTCGATGATCGTTTCTCCGTTAGGGCCAAGGCCATCCATCTGTTTGAGTCCGCCGTAACGGCTTCCCATTCCTGCTGCAAGGACTAAAAGTGTTGGTTTCATTATGAATTTTGTTGTTGTAGTTTTTTCAAAAATTCCCGTTAGAACGGGTGCATCTGCAAACTTAAGCATTATTGCTCAAAAATGTTGCCGTTCTTCAAAATAATTGCCCGCCTGCATTTGAAGTGTTTTTTTTCATGATGAAATTTCACTACTTTTGCGTGTTCTGAGAATGACTGCCAGCCAATGGGTAAAATCAAAGACATCTGGAACGGTGAGCACCGTTCATTTGTGAGATACGCCGTTTATGCGACGGCTGTTTTCGTCGTGCTCGTCGGCTTCGTCAACCAAGATAACATCGTACGTTGGATTAAGGCTGATGTTGAACTCAAACAACAGCGTCGTCAGATTGAGCGTTATCAGCAGGAAATTGATGAGATGGACCGCAAGATCCAGATGATTTCCAATGACAGGGACACTCTTGAGAGATTCGCTCGTGAACACTTCGGCTTCACCAAGGACGGAGACGATGTCTATATCATAGAAAAGAAGCAGTAGCGGCCAGGTAGCTTATTCTGGCTTCCAAAGGATAAAAACAGGGATGGTTGTGAAGTCCAAATGACTCAACAATCATCCCTCAGTCTTAATGGAATGTCCGGTTCCTAGAATCCGGTATAATTCCAAGGAGTTATCGCCCTAAGTTCCTCTTTTACGCTTTCGCTGACCTCCAAAGTCTCTATGAAATCCTTTATGGTCTTCTCATCGATTCCGGCTCCTGTCCTGGTGAGCGCCTTCAAGGTCTCGTAAGGGTTGGGGTAAGCCTCTCTTCTCAAAATCGTCTGGATGGCTTCAGCTACCACAGCCCAGTTCCTTTCGAGATCCCTGTGGAGAGCGTTTTCATTGAGGATCAGTTTGCCGAGTCCCTTCTTGAGCGATGCGAGCGCTATGAGACCATGCGCCAGAGGAACTCCGATATTCCTTTGGACTGTGGAATCGGTAAGGTCCCTTTGCAGTCTCGAAATCGGGAGTTTCATCGACAGGAACGTGAGCACTGCATCCGCCATCCCGAGGTTACCCTCTGCGTTCTCGAAGTCAATGGGGTTGACTTTGTGGGGCATTGCTGATGAACCGACTTCGTTTTTGGCCACTTTCTGGCGGAAATACTCCATTGAGATATATGTCCAGATATCGCGGCACAGGTCTATCAGTATTGTGTTTATCCTTCTGAGTGCATCGAAGATGGATGCAAGGTTGTCATAATGCTCGATCTGAGTGGTGGGGAAGGAACGCTTCAGGCCCAGACTTTCCACGAACGTGTTCCCGAAAGAGATCCAGTCGATTGTGGGGAAGGCCACCTTGTGAGCGTTCATGTTGCCTGTCGCGCCACCGAATTTGGCGGGATAGGGGACTGCCAGAAGCTGGGATATCTGCTCGCGGAGCCTGACGACAAACACCTTGAATTCCTTGCCGACCCTTGTGGGTGAAGCAGGCTGTCCGTGTGTCTTCGCAAGCATGGGGATATCCTTCCACAGTTCGGCGTAGGAGTCAACTATGGATACCACTTCTTCGAGAGCGGGAAGATACACTTTCTCCATCGCGTCCTTGAGCATCAGAGGCTGGGAGGTGTTGTTTATGTCCTGGGAAGTGAGTCCGAAGTGGATGAACTCGCACAGGTCGCCGATTCCCATCCCACGGAACTTCTCCTTCAGGAAATACTCCACCGCCTTGACGTCATGGTTGGTCACTTTCTCGATGTCCTTGACCTTCTGGGCGTCCTCGGGTGTGAAGTTCCTGTAGATGTCGCGGAGACTCTCAGTCAAACCTTTGTCAAAACCCTCAAGTTGGGGTAGAGGAATATTGCATAGAGCGATGAAATACTCCACCTCAACCTTGACTCTGTATTTGATGAGGGCGCATTCGCTGAAATACTCCCTGAGGGATGATGTCTTTGAAGAATATCTCCCGTCGATGGGGGAGACTGCAAGAAGGGAAAAAGTGTTGTCCATTTTCTGGTGCTTTTGGAAAGACACAAAGTTAGTACAAAAGCCTGTAAAGAGCAACTGTGCCGGCCGCTTCCTTTACGTCGTGCACCCTCAAAATGTCCGCGCCCAGAGCAAGGGCGGCCATATGGATTGCCTGGGTCTGGGGCAGTACGTCTTCGGGGGAAAGACCGAGCGGGCGATAAATCATGCTTTTCCTTGATACTCCGACCAAAGTCTTGTGCCCGTTTATCCGTATTGAAGGGAGGTTGCGAAGCAAGGTATAGTTCTGCCTGAGTGTCTTTGCGAATCCGAATCCGGGATCCATTATCCAGTCCTTTATTCCATATGATTCGGCTTTCGTGGAGAAGTCTTCGAAGTATGATTTCACTGCTTTGACGACGGAATCTTCCTCCTCTCCGTAATCGGTAAGGCTTTGCATTGTTGAGGGGACTCCTCTTTTGTGCATGGCGATATACTGAAGGGAAAGTTCTCCGACAGCGGGAAGCATAGATGGGTCATCTTCACCGGCTGAAATGTCATTCACTATGAAATCCCCGATAAGATCATGCACCTTCCTCACTATTCCCCCGAAATAAGTGTCCACCGAGATCTTGACTTCGGGGAATTCTCTCTTCAGTGGAACCAGAGCGGCTTTGAGCCTTCTCCATTCTTCCTGCTCACCGACCGGTTCGCTTCCTGGTCGCGAGGAACATGCTCCCAGGTCCAGGATGTCAGCTCCGTCGGAGATCATCTTTTCCGCCTTATGAAGCAAGGCGTCTTCATCCACGTCACCTTCAGCGGAAAGGCATCTGCTTTCAGCGTAGAATGAATTGTCCGTGAGGTTGATTATCCCCATTATGGAGATTTCACGGGAGGAATCCGGGGTGGCGGGGCAAAGGCTGTCCATACGTATATCTTTTTCGAGTTCAAATATAAGCAAGAAAAGTCATTCCTCAATTCATTCCTTTTGTTATATTTGCACATCCGGGTTTCCCGGGAACACTAACTGTAATGACCATGAAAAGATTGATTTCAATATTCGTGAGTGCTGTCGCCGTAGTACTTTCGCTCTCATCGTGCGGTACCGCTTTCAATGCTGAGCGTGCTCTGTACGGCGCGGTAGGTGCTGCTCAGGCCATGTCCATCACCGATGAACAAGTGCAGGCTTATGTTCATCAGTATATTGTCCAGCTTGATGCTCAAAGCCCTGTTCTTCCGGAAAGCGATCCCTATACCAAGAGACTCCGCAAACTCACATCCGGCCTTACCCAGGTGGACGGAGTTCCTCTGAACTTCAAAGTCTACAAGACCGATGATGTCAACGCTTTCGCTTGCGCTGACGGATCAGTGAGGGTATATACCGGTCTTATGGACCTGATGACAGATGACGAGGTGCTTGGTGTCATCGGCCACGAGATAGGCCATGTCGCCCTCAAACATTCGAAGAAGGAGATGCGTAACGCCATGCTGACGCAGGCGGCTCTTCACGGTGTCGCATCCACAGGAAATGTCGCTGCCGCTCTCACGGATTCACAACTGGGAGCAATCGGCTACACGATCATGAACGCCCAGTATTCCAAGAAGCAGGAGTCACAGGCTGACGACTTCGGATACTCTTTCCTCAAGGCCGCCGGGAAGAATCCCCTCTGCCTTGCTGAAGGGTTCGAGAAACTACAGGCTTTGAGCGGTTCTCCCCGCCAGAGCAGCATGGTGAACCAGCTGTTCTCGTCCCATCCGGATACTGCTACCAGAATCAAAAGGATAAGGGACAGGGCAGCCAGTGAGGGCATAACCAAATGACAATTGGCCGGAATGCGATAATTTGGTCACATTCCGACATATTTTGCTATATTCGCATCCGGGCTCATCATGGGCCCGGATACTTTTTTGAGCAATAATCAATCATTCGTATGAAGAGCATCAGCACTCCCAAGGCACCAGCTGCCATAGGACCGTACAGTCAGGCGATAGAGGCCGGCACAGTCAATCTCAATGAAGAAAAGGTAAAAGGCGGGACCGATGTCGGAGGATTCCTTTTCCTGTCGGGACAGCTTCCCATCGATCCTTCAACGGGAGCCTTCCCTGAAGGCGGCATTGAGGCTCAGACGCGCCAGTCCCTTCTCAATGTGCAGGCTATCCTTGAAAGCCAGGGGCTGTCTCTTTCCAATGTTGTCAAGACCACTGTGCTTCTTGCCGATATTGCTGATTTCGGGGCGATGAACGGAGTCTATTCCCAGTTCTTCTCCGCTCCTTATCCTGCAAGATCCGCCTTTGCGGTCAAGGATCTTCCGAAAGGGGCTTTGGTGGAAATCGAGTGCATAGCTGAGAAATAATATGCTCGTAGTAGTTGAAGGACTTGACGGCGCCGGGAAGTCGACCCAGGTCGCCCGTCTGAAAGATTACTTGTCGACCAAAGGTGATCTCAAGTATATCCATTTCCCGAGGTATGACGCCCCGGTGTACGGCAATCTCATCAGTCGTTTCTTAAGGGGCGACTTCGGGAACATCTCACAGGTGAATCCTACCCTTGTGGCTCTGCTTTATGCCGAGGACAGGCATGGTGCCGCCCCGATGATGAGGGAAGTGCTGGATAGGGGAGGTATCGTCCTTCTTGACAGGTACGTGTATTCGAACATCGCTTACCAGTGCGCCAAAGTTGATGATCCTGAGCATCGCGAGGAACTCCGCAAGTGGATATTCGAAACCGAGTACGGCCATTTCGATCTGCCGGTCCCTGACCTCAACATCTTTCTGGATGTTCCGATAGGGTTTGTCGAGAAAAGGCTTTCAGCCGCCAGAAAGGGACATGACAGGGATTATCTTGAAGGTGCTTCTGATATTCACGAGGCTGACATCACTTTCCAGAAGAAGGTCCGGGACGTTTATCTGAGGCAATGCGAGCTTGATCCCGGCTTCATCCGGATTGACTGCTCTGACGAGTTCGGAGAGATGCTTCCTCCCGGAGAAATATTCCCCAAGATAAAGGAAGCGGTGGAGGCTGTTCTCCGCTCCTTGCCGCAGGATGACGAAATAGAATAACAGACTCCATGAAAAGGTTCCACTACAGATTGAGAAGATTGTGCGCCGTTCTGATCGGCCTGGTGCTTTTTGTGGCCGGAGTGCTCAAACTCATGGATCCGCAAGGTGCGATGCTGGTCGTAAGGGAGTATCTGAACTTCTTCCACCTCGGGTTCCTGCGCTTTTCGGCGATGCCGCTCGCATTGTTTCTTGCCTTGCTTGAGGCCGTTACCGGTGCCGCTCTCATTACCGGAGTGCACAGGAGGATTGCGGCTGCGATAGCTTCCGCCATGATAGCCTTCTTCACGCTTGTAACATTCATCCTGTGGATATTCAATCCTCAGATGGACTGCGGTTGTTTCGGTGAGGCCATTCACCTGACCCATTGGCAGACTTTCTTGAAGAATGTCATTCTTCTCGCTCTGTCAGCGGTGGCGTTCTTGCCTTTCAGGGGATTCGGCAGGAACCCCGGCAGGAAGTACATCCCGTTCTGGATTGTTGTGCTTTCCACTGTCGCCCTGATGATTTATTCCCTCCTTTTCATCCCGCTGCAGGATTTCACCCCGTTCAACCTCTCTTCAAGGCTGAAGGCGGCTACAGCCGATGAAATCATTGAGGATGAATCCGACTGGGTCGCGACCTATATCTACGAGAAGAACGGTCAGGAGGGGACTTTCACAATCGACCGTCTTCCGGATTCGACATGGACGTTCGTCAGAAGTGAGATGATGGAAAAGGAGGACAACATCTTTGAGACTTCCTTCCCTGATCTTCCGATAATGGATTCTGAAGGGAATTATGCGGATTCCCTCGCTGCAGGCCCAATGGTTCTCGCAGTTTCGGTATATGAACCCCAAAAGCTTGGAGTACAGCAGTGGGAAAAGATTTCTGCGACTGTGCAGAACGCTGCTTCTGTGGGATTCCAGCCCCTTCTTCTGGTGGCCATGTCGCCTGGAGCTCTCCAGTTGCCAGAAGGCCTCGGCACTCCGGACAGGATCGCCCTCGGGGCCTGCTCCTACAGCTCGGATTACAAGACTCTCCTTTCCCTTAACAGGTCAAACGGTGGAGCGACTTATTTCAATAACGGTAATCTTATCGAGAAATGGGCGAGGAGAAACCTTCCTTCGGACTCCGACCTTTCCAAACTCATGAAGAAGGATTCGACGGACGCCATGTTGTCCGCTTCCTCTAAAGGACGGCTCTCATTCCAGGCATTCTTCCTCTACACCTTTGCGATAATGTTCCTGATATAGGTTTTCCTTGATATGGACATATGCAGATAACGATCAAGGCCGGAATTTCCGGCCTTGATGCGTAGTGGGATCTAGTCTTCGTAATGCTCTAGATTCAGCTTCAGTTTCAGTCCTTTGTGATACCGGAAATTGATCGGCAGATATGATCCTCCGCAGGTGTAGTGAAGGACATATTCCGTGTTCTCTTTGAGACCAGTGACGGTGGATGACAACTTCTCGACAGGGCAGATGCAGTTTGCGACCGGACCTTCCCATTCGTGTACACAGTAGTAAATGTCTTCGCCCTTTATTTCCACGTCGCACACAAGCGCATCCTTATCTGTCTTAATGATGCAGTTCATCATGGCGTTTGTCCTGGTGACAGCAAGTCCTTTGGAAGTATACTCAAGGTATAGCATGGGCTTTTCGTCATCGCTCCCGAAAAGTCCTTTCGTCTGGTTAGCACAGCCTGTGTGCGTGAAGTTTACGGAGTGCTCTATGTTGAAACTTGTGCACCCGGCCAAAATTGCGGTCAAAAATAGTATAACTGCTCTTTTCATGGTGTTGGGTTTTTATATATTAAATCCGGTATTGCAGATTCCTTGCGTATTCTTCTCGAAAAGAATGGTCCGATTCCTTTCGGACCGGACCAGTTTTCATTTGTTCGGAAAGAAACTAGAGTGTCCTCTTGATTTCTATCACCTGGAATGCCTCGATGACATCGCCTTCTTTGATGTCGTTGTAGTTCTCGATACCGATACCGCACTCCATGCCGGCTGCCACTTCCTTGGCGTCGTCCTTGCCTCTCTTGAGAGAAGAAAGTTCTCCGGTGTAGATGACGATGCCGTCACGGATGAGGCGTACCTTGTAAGCCTTTGTCATCTTTCCTTCTTTGATAAGACATCCGGCGATCGTACCGACCTTGGATATCTTGAAGGTCTGCTTGACAAGAGCGGTAGAGGTGACTTCCTCCTTCTTCTCAGGCTCAAGCATACCCTCGATACCGTCCTTGACTTCGTTGATGGCGTCGTAGATGATGGAGTAGAGCCTGATTTCGATACCTTCCTTCTCTGCAAGGTTCCTGGCGTCTGAAGAAGGTCTGACCTGGAATCCGATGATGATGGCGTCCGAAGCGGTTGCCAGCATTATATCGGACTCGGAGATGGCGCCGACGGCCTTGTGGATGACGTTGACGTGGATCTCTTCGGTGGAGAGCTTGATCAGGGAGTCGGACAGAGCCTCGACTGAACCGTCGACATCGCCCTTGACGATGACGTTGAGTTCCTTGAAGTTGCCGATCGCGATACGGCGGCCGATCTCTTCGAGTGTCATATGCTTCTGGGTCTTGATGCCCTGGATACGGAGGAGCTGCTCCCTCTTGTTGGCGATGGCCTTGGCCTCCCTTTCATCGGTCATGATGTTGAACTTTTCTCCTGCTGAAGGAGCACCGTTCAGACCGAGGATTGATACAGGAGTGGAAGGTCCTGCTTCTTTGACGAGCTGACCCCTTTCGTTGAACATGGACTTGACCCTGCCGTAGTAACTTCCGCTGATCATCATGTCACCCTTGCGAACGGTTCCGTTCTGTACGAGTATGGTGGCGAGATAACCACGTCCCTTGTCAAGGGATGATTCGATGACGGCTCCTGAGCCAAGGCGCTTAGGATTGGCCTTGAGTTCCATCATGTCGGTCTCGAGAAGAACCTTCTCAAGAAGCTTGTCGACATTGATTCCCTTCTTTGCGGAGATTTCCTGGCACTGGTATTTTCCTCCCCAAGCCTCCGTCAGGATGTTCATCTGGGCGAGCTGCTGGTAGATCTTCTCAGGCTGTGCTCCGGGCTTGTCGATCTTGTTGATCGCGAATACCATGGGGACACCAGCCGCCTGTGCGTGGTTGATTGCCTCAACGGTCTGGGGCATCACGGCGTCATCAGCTGCGATGATGATGATCGCGAGGTCGGTGAGCTGAGCACCACGGGCCCTCATGGCGGTGAACGCCTCGTGTCCAGGGGTGTCGAGGAAAGTGATCTTCCTTCCGTCAGGGAGTTCGACGTGGTAAGCGCCTATGTGCTGGGTGATTCCTCCGGCCTCTCCGGCGATCACGTTGGTCTTTCTGATATAGTCCAGGAGGGAAGTCTTACCATGGTCGACATGACCCATCACGGTGATGATAGGAGGTCTTGTGACGAGATCGTCCTCGGTCTCCTCTATCTCGTTCTCCTGGTCAATTTCCTGAGTGAGTTCGGCTGTTACGAATTCCACCTTGTAACCGAATTCCTCGGCGACGAGCACGAGGGCTTCAGCGTCCAGCCTCTGGTTGATGGATACCATGAGTCCGAGGTTGAAGCAGGCTGTGATGACCTTGTTGACTGGAGTGTTGTTCATCAGGGTGGCGAGGTCGTTCACGGTAACGAATTCCGTGACCTTGAGGACCTTCTTCTCCTCCATCTCTTCCAACTGCTCCTCCATCATCTTGTTGGCGGCAGCCTCTCTCTTCTCTTTGCGGTATTTCGCGCCGAAGTTGCTCTTCTTGCTTTCGTTCATCCTGGCGTAGGTCTCCTTGACCTGCTTCTGGATTTCCTTCTGCATCTCTTCCTCTTCGGCCTCAGTCATCTGGGGTTTGAAACGCTCGCGGTCGCGTTTGCGCTTTCCGCCTTCCTTGGCGGCGTTCTGCTGGTCCTTTCCGCCTCCGTTCTTGCCGTTCTTGCCGCGGTCGTCTTTCTTGCCCTTCTTGTTGTCAGCGGCTTCTACCTTGTTGACATCCACCTTCTGGCTTCCGTCCTTGCTGATCCTTTCCCTCTTCTTCTTTTTCTTGGGGGCTTCGAATTGCGAGAGGTCGACCTTGCCGACTATCTTGAGTCCTGAGGCGGGATCGGCTCCCTTGTCATCCTTGCTGACCGAAGGGGTAGGAACGGTCTTGGATACTTCGGGGGTCTGCTCTACGGGTTCATCCTCCGCTTCCGGCTCTTCTTGTGCAGGCTCTTCGGGCTGGTTTTCCTGTTCATCGGCTTCCGGCTCAGGTTCGGGTGCGGGAGCGGCCTTTTCGGCAGCCTCCTTCTCCCTTTGTGCCCTGGCTTCGGCTTCCATCCTCTCTGCTTCAGCTATTTCGCTCTCATCGAAAGGCTCATCGTCCATGTCGTCATCCCAAGTTTCAGGATCCTGCTGTGCCTGGGTCTCATCTTCGGCAGGGACTTCCTCCTCCTTCTGGGAGTTCACCGATGTGAGGGTGTTGGTCTTTATGATGGTTTCCTTACCGGAGTCGTAATCCTCCTCTTCCTCTTCTCCTGGCTGGCGGCGGGTGTTCTTCTCGATGATCTCCTTCATGGTGATCGCCTTTTGGTTGGCCTCCTGTACAGCCTTGAGATCCTCCCCGAACTTCTTTTCGAGGAGAGGAATGTATTCTTCGGAAATCTTCTGGTTGGGGTTCAGCTCCAGATTAGCTCCCTGACTGTTAAGGTAGTCGATGAGAGTCTGGAGTCCGATGTTGAACCTCTTGGTTAGTTTGTTGATTCTGATATCTGCCATATTTACCCCTTAAATTGTTATCTTCGATTGAATCCGGTCGGTTCCGGCCCGTGATATCCACGGGGATCAGTCCTGGACTAGTCCTCGAACTCTGCCCTCAGGATGTCCATGACCTCTGCTACGGTCTCATCCTCAAGGTCGGCCCTGTTGGCGATGTCAACAGGATCAAGCGCAAGCACGCTCTTGGCGGTGTCGCATCCGATAGACTGCAGCCTCTCGATGACCCAAGGGTCGATCTCGTTGCTGAACTCGCTGAGGAGAACGTCCTCCTCGTCCTCGTCGATTTCGGTCTTGGGAACTTCACGCCAGACTTCGATTTCCCTTCCCACGAGAAGGCTTGCGAGCCTGATGTTGCAGCCGCCCTTACCGATACCTTTCTTCACCTCTTCGGGAAGCATGAATACCTTGATCTTGTCCTCGGGACCGTTACCCAGGTCGATGGACGAGATCTTTGCGGGGTTCAGAGCCCTCTGGATGAGGAGCTGGGTGTTGGAAGTCCACTGGAGTACGTCGATGTTCTCGTTGCGGAGTTCCCTTACGATACCCATGATCCTGGAACCCTTGACACCGATGCAGGCGCCGATGGGATCGATCCTGTCGTCATATGACTCGACAGCGACCTTTGCCCTTTCTCCGGGGACGCGCACCACCTTCTTGATGGTGATGAGTCCGTCGTAGATCTCGGGGACTTCCTGCTCGAAGAGCTTCATAAGGAATTCGTTCGAGGTCCTTGAAAGCACGATATAAGGAGTCGTGTTGTTCTTCATCTCGACGCTCTTGATGATAGCCCTTACGGTGTCGTTCTTCTTGAAATGCTCACCGGGTATCTGCTCGCTCTTGGGGAGACGGAGCTCGTTGCCCTCCTCGTCAAGGATGAGGACCTCCTTTGACCAGGTCTGGTAGATTTCTCCTGTGAAGAGCTGACCGATCTTCTCGGTGTACTTGTTGTACAGGTTGGCCTTCTCGATATCCATGATCCTTCCCTGAAGGTTCTGACGGATGTTGAGGATTCCTCTGCGTCCGAAGTCCTTGAGTTCGACCTTGCGGGTGAAAGTTTCACCGAGTTCATAGTCGTCCTCGCCCATTTCCTGGAGCTTCTCGAGGGATATCTGGGTGTTGGGGTTCTCCACTTCCTCTACGACTTCGAGGTTCTGGTAAATCTCGCAGTCACCCTTGTCGACGTTGATGATCACGTCGAAATTGTCGGCTGAACCGAAAGTCTTGGTCAGCTGGGTGTTGAACACGTCACGGAGGACTCCCATCATGACCGGCCTGTCGATGTGCTTCTCATCCTTGAAAAGCGCGAACGCGGTCTTGAGATCGATTTTCTCTTCTGTTGCCATTTCTTGGTATTGTTATCTGTTTTTTTATTGTCGTGTTTGTATATGTGTCTAATCAAAAGTGATATAGGGCATGACGGAATTGATTTCAGCGAGAGGGAAGGTGTCCTCGTGGTCGACAAGGACCTTCTTCTTGCTGCCTTCAACGGCCTCTTTCGCGCTGTAGCGCAGTGTTATCGAGTCCCCGTTGTAAGCTGTAAGACCGGCTATGAGTTTCTTGCCTCCACGGAACTTGACTTCGACTGTCGTTCCGACAGCTTTGAGGAACTGCCCCTCCACTTTGAAGGGCTGGTCAAGGCCGGCTGAGGTGATGGTCAGGGAGTAGTCCTCCTCATCCTGGTTGAACAGTTCGTGGAAAGCCTTGTCTATCTCGACGCAGTCCTCCATCTGGACAGTGCTGTCGGTGGACTCGATCGCTATGGTGATGTCATTGTCACGAGTCACCTCCACATCGACAAGGAAGCATCCTCTTGAGGATACCGCCTCCTGAATCTTTTCCCTGATGATACTTTCGCTTATCATTGCCGAAAATCCCGTTATTGCTTTCCGTTATCCGGGCCTTCATGTTCGGCAGCCGGACTCCGGCATATCAAAATAAAGATAGGAGACATCCACGTCCCCTATCTCTTTCACGCTGCAAATATAGCAACAATAATTGATTTTACGGAATATTATAGTAAAAAAGTGGCTCTTGGACCCCGAAAAAGGCATAATGCCGGGCACTCTTACGAAGAAGCCCGGCATTATCGGCGTCAAAAGCGTCTTCCTTTGGAAAGCTTCGGCATCAATTGTACTCGAATGAGAAATCCAATGAGTACTGCCTGCTGGTTTGAGCAGGGGTGACCTCGAAATCCTCAACTCTGTAGGCGACTTCGTAAGAGTCAATCCTTCCGTCCCCGTTCCTGTCATAGTCGTATACGACCATTTTCGCTGTCACCGAAGCATCCTGGATAACGAGCGGCCAGGTCGCTCCCGTGAGGATGTTGCCTTCCGAAGTCCAGTCCCATGCTTTGAACATGTTTTTGTAGGGAAAAGTTGCGCAACGCAGATCGAAGGAGCCGACGCCATAGGGCCAATTGTAGATGGTGTTGGAATTCAGCTTGTGCCATTCTCCGTCGGGGCCAAGGAACTCGCCGCCGTTATTTGCATACAGATACAGGCTGCTCAGCTCTTCATCGGAAACGGTGAAATCCTCGACCACTGTAGAGAGTACATGCTCGGAGCGTTTCCCGATCATGCCGGGCATGGTCATCAGAAACATGGTCCTTTCGATTTCAAAGAGCTCTTCGATACCTATCCCGGTGGTGATGAAGCGGATCATCATGTTGATGTCCACCCCTTGGACGGGGGCTGAGAATGCCGAAGGTTCGAAGTGGAATGTCCTTTCAAGCTCTTCGGGCTGGCCTTCATAACTGTAGCTGTAAGAGTACAGGTCATTGCCCTTCCACTGGTAGTCCAGACTAGAGTCTCCGCCAGATATCGCAGTGAGCTTGTTGTCGGAATCATACTTGAAAGAGACGCTCGTTCCGTCTTCGCTCTGCATGGAATCGAAGTTCCCGGAAGCGTCCAGCTTGATCTCGATGGGCTCGTCATCGTATCCGATGATCTTCATGGTGTTGCCGGAATACTCGAAAAAGATATCTTCTTCCTCATCCTGACCCGTTCCCGCGGATGCCTTCGTGAGGCGGTTCCGGTCATCGTAGGCGAAAGAGAGACTCAATTTTGGGACATACGCCTCAGGGTAGTCGGTCTCGAGGGTCAACGACTTCAGTATCTTTCCCGCCATGGGGTCCTGTGCGGGATCCTGCTTCACGGTGACCACCCGTGAGAGACCTTCTCCGATAATGCTGATGGTGGCGCTTCTCTCTTCCCTGGTGGTGTTCTCCTCGATGGCGAAACTGAGAGTCTTCGAGGATAGCGCCTTGGTCCCGATCTGCTTTATCCAGCCGGCGCTGATAGAGACATTGTAGTTCACATTCGCCTTTACTTCAATGTCAAGGTTCTGGCTTTCCGGAGACAGGGCGTACTCGCTATTGCCTTCAACGATGAGTCCTGATTTGGCGGGCTGGGTGATGGTGACGGTCTGTCTGAGATCCCCTGATATGATTGTGACGGTACTGGTCCTGTCATCATAGGTGGGGTTCGGGTCACAAGTGACATTGACGGTTATCTGCCCGCCTGAAGCGGAACCGCTCTTTTTGTCGACATGGACCCAGGAGTCGCCGACGGACACTTCCCAATCCCTGTTGGCTGTAAATGTGATGGCGGCACTTCCGCTCTCGGATGTCATCTGTATTTCCGGTTTGCTGTCAAGGGTGAGAACTGGGGATTTCTGGCAGGATACGAACCCGATCAACGCCATGAAGACCAGCAATAAGGACAGAAGACGACCGTTGTCGGAAAAAGAAATTGATGAACGCATGTTATGAGTGATTATGTGGTTGGTTATTGAATGTCAATGAAGCCGGAATGCTGAAAATGTCAGTCTTTCCAAGAAAGTGAGACTATCGACTTTGCGGGCACACTGCACCTGACAGTATGGTTCTTGCCTACAAAGGAAGGCTGGCGCGGGTCATTGGAGGAGTTGACCATCACAGCGCCGTAGGAGTTGTCCGGATTGCGGAAAACGAGGATGTCTACGCCTGAAACCGTACCGGTAGTCCCTATCCTCACTGCACCGGGGCGGATCACTTTCGAAGCGTGAGCGATCTGATACCAATGCGAATAATGCTCGACTTTGGTGTAGGATGTGGACACTATGTTGGATGCTCCGAAGCAAGTGGTGCAGGACCCCGGGAAGTTGGTGTAAGGCCCTTTCTTCTCGTCCAGCATCAGGTTCCATAAGGTTACTCCCTTTCCGCCCCTTGACAGAGTCCCTATGAATATGTCCTTGAAATCTGTTATCAGACAGGAAGCGAAATCATAATTCCATGTGCCGATTGACGCTTCGGTGAAATAGATTTCCTTGTCGGGAGCGTTCTTGACTATGTTGTCAAGCTCAGAGACTTTGCCTCCGTAATTGTGCCATGCGGATCCGGCAATGTATTTGGAAGCCTGTTCGTCGGCAAAGACTTTTAGGGGGTATGACTTCTGGTCGGACTTGTCGTCGTAGTTGTAGTTGTGGTCGAAGATGAGGATCTTGGTCTTGAGGCCGGCTTTTTCAAGTGCGGGACCGAGTCCTTTCTTTATGAAGTCCCTGCAGTCCTCCCACGGCATCAGCATTGACATGGAGTTGCCTGCATTCAGGGGCTCGTTCTGAGGAGTGACAGCATAGATGGGGAAACCCTCCTTCTCGAAATATAGGATCCACTTTACGAAGTACTCTCCGTAATCAGCATAGTAGTCGGGATTGAGGCGTCCTCCGGTCCAGCTGTATGCTGTGGCGCTTTCCTTGAGATTGGCGTCAAGCTTCATCCAACGTGGAGCTGTCCAAGGGGAACCGATTATCTTCACATCCGGGTTGATCGCATAGACTTCCTTGAGTATCGGCAGAACGTATTCCACGTCAAGTTCATGTGGAGCGAAGTTCTCGATGCCCTTTTCATCACACCAGGTGAAACGCCCTCCGCTTGAGTGGCTGTAATCCCAGGAGAAATCACAACCTCCTATCGCTATCCTCACAAGGCTTGATCCTGCCCCATCCTTGGGGTCAAAGGTCTCTTTCAGGAATGCGGTACGGTTCTCCTGGCTCATCTTCAGAAGGTTGAAGCATGATGAAACTGTAAGGGCGGCACCGAAGCCATCCACCGTCTGGAAAGTCTCATCGGTGAGGGTTATCAACTGTTCTGAAGGTTTGGTTTTCAGATAATTGAGACCCGTTTTTTCAAACAGTTGGCTGCCGTCCCCTTTGGTCGTGTATACCCATGCGTCATATGTTACGACCGGTTCCGGAGTCGGAGTCGGTGCAGGTGTCGGAGCGGGAGTGGGTTCGACGGGTTTGTCCTTGGGACTGCAAGAAGCCAGAATGAGTGAAAATGCAACCAGAAGTGTGAATGTTCTCATATCGTCAATAATGTACGCCCAAAGATATCAATCTTTTCCGAAACTCGGCGCACTTGCTATCATTGACATCCTGTTTATTGCAGATTCGTTTGATTTATTAAGGACTTTTCCCGTATTTGCCGGAAAATTCATAACTTTGCATTTCCGATCGGAGAAGGTCCGGTTCTTTGTTTATGAAAATGGAATACACTGCAAGTCAGCTTGCGAAGATATTGAAGGGGACCGTAGAGGGTGACCCCGATGTGAAAGTGACAGGTTTCGCCAAGATAGAGCATGGCAAACCCGGAAATCTGTGCTTCTATGCGAACCCCAAATACGAACAGTATGTGTACACTTGCCGTGCGAGTGTTCTACTTGTGAACAAGGATTTTGAACCCAAACAACCTGTCGCTCCGACTCTTGTCAGGGTGGAAAACGCCTATTCTTCACTTGCTGATCTTCTCAAGTATGTTTCCACTCAACGCAGGACTGACCGTCGCCACCGCGGATTCCGTTCATCTTGGTTCCTTACTTCCAAATTCGGAAAGAAAGTCTATCTGGGAAGCCATTCCTATGTCGGACATCACGCTGAGATAGGCGATTATACAAAGATTTACGAGAACGTATACGTGGGTGACAACACCAAGATCGGTAAACATTGTCTCATCTATCCGGGTGTAAGCATTTATCCCGGTATGATTATAGGCGACAATGTGATCATCCATTCCAATGCGGTGATAGGTTCCGACGGCTTCGGCAACGCTCCTCAGCCCGACGGCACTTGGGAGAAGATAGAACATCTTGGCAATGTCATTATCGGTGACAACTGCGAAATCGGGGCATGCACCACCATCGACCGTGCTGAGATGGAGTCAACAATCATCGGAAAGGGCGTGAAGATCGACAACCTCTGCCAGATCGCGCACAATGTCGAGATAGGGGACAATACCGTTATGGCCGCGCAATGCGGAATAGCCGGTTCCACCAAGATCGGCAAGAACTGCATACTCGCAGGCCAGGTCGGCATAGCAGGGCATCTGACAATTGCGGACAACACCACGATCGGTGCCCAGGCCGGAGTGATCGGGAACATCAAGGAGCCCGGCCAGACGATCATCGGCTCTCCTGCAATCCCTGCCAAGAACTATATGCGCAGTTACGCCAAGTTCAAACAACAGGGCAAGGAATAATCGCACTTCCTGCAAGAGACACTTCAGCACCTTCGAGAGAGGGTGTTTTTTGTTCTTTATGGGCTGGCTCAAGCAAGGATATCGGGGCCGTTGGCATGGATTTGGCTTATTATAATAAAAAGTAGTACCTTTGCGGTCCCGTCCTAAGAGTCCTCTTCAGGACCGGCGCCACAATAATCGAATAATCAACAGCACATGCAGCAGAAAACACTCGGGAGCTCCTGTACATTCGAAGGCAAAGGCCTTCACACCGGAACCCTGTCGAGGATAGTAGTGAATCCCGCCCCCGCTGATACCGGAATACTTTTCAGAAGTTCCGTCGGAGGTGCTTGCACCGACATAAGACCTCTCGCATCCAACGTGTCGAGCACAGCCAGAAGCACGACCATCTCTGAAGGTGGAGTGCCTGTGCATACCATAGAGCATCTGATGTCAGCCCTTACTGGAATGGACATCGACAACGCAATAATCGAGATCGATAACGTCGAGGTTCCGATTCTTGACGGAAGCGCATCGTATTATGTCGATGCTTTCGCCAAAGCCGGTACAGTCCTTCAGGACAGCCCGCGACGTCTGATAGAGGTTTCTCAAGTCATTGAAGTGTCGGATCCTCAGAGCGGATCCTGGGTCAGGATTTCACCGGCCGAGGAAACGACATACGACATAACGGTCGATTTCGGCTCAAGAGTCCTTGGCGTCCAGAACGCCCATTTCGGAAAGGACGTGGATTACGCTTCAGGCATAGGCGTATGCCGCACTTTCGTCTTCTTCCACGAGATCCAGTACCTCCTTGCGAACAACCTGATAAAGGGCGGAGACATTGACAATGCCGTCATAATTGTGGAGCATCCTGTCTCCCAGGAGCAGCTTGACGCTATGGCCGCATCGCTTGGCAAACCCAGGCTTGAGGTCACTCCGGCAGGGTATCTGAGCAATCTCACCCTTCACTATCCCAACGAGTGCGGACGTCACAAGCTTCTCGACCTTATCGGCGATCTGAGACTTGTGGGAGGATTCCTGAAAGCGAAGGTCGAAGCTTTCAAACCCGGACATGGCATCAACACCAGGGCCGCTGCCAAGGTTTTGGAAGTTTTGGGAAAATAATCACGCAAGGATTCCCGTTTAAGGGGTTTATTCTTATGAATTGCAGTCTCAGGAAGTGTTTTTCCGATAAAAATGCTTTCCTTTGCAGACATTGAAATAATAAACGTAATGAGCAATATACATCCTCTGGCATCAGTCAGCCCCAAAGCCACTATCGGCGAGAACGTCGAAATCGGACCTTATGCATTCATTGATGACGATGTGGTCATCGGAGACAATTGCATAATACATCCCCATGCTGTCATCTACAAGTACGTGAAGATGGGTAGCGGCTGTGAAGTTTTCCCCGGTGCTGTCGTAGGTGCTGTCCCTCAGGACTTGAAGTTCGATGGAGAGGTCACTTACGTCGAAATCGGCAACAACGTGACTATCCGTGAGTGCGCCACCATAAACAGGGGTACCAAGGCTTCACATAAGGGCGTGACAAAAGTGGGTGACAACACCCTCATCATGTCTTATGTGCATATCGCCCATGACTGCAACATCGGCAGACACTGCATCCTTGTGAGCTATGTGGGAGTCGCCGGTGAAACCGACATCGATGACTGGGCCATCCTCGGAGGAGGAGTCAAGGCTCATCAGTTCACCAAGATCGGCTGCCATGCCATGGTCGGAGGAACTTGCGGAGTCAACAAGGACGTCCCTCCTTATTCACTTTGCGCCAAGGACCCTCTCACCTATGTTGGAGTCAACGTCGTTGGTCTCCGCAGGAGAGGATTCTCCCCGGATGTCATAAGGAACATAAAGGACATCTACGACACTATCTATTTCCAAGGCCTCAACATCACCGACGGCTGTGCCAAGGTTGAAGAAGGCTTCCCTGACAGCGAAGAGAAGGAGACCATCCTCAACTTCATCCGCAACTCCAAGAGAGGAATCGTCCGCGGTATGGACGGTCACGAGAAGATATCCATGGAGTAGTGCTTCTGTCGACGGCATATTTCCCGCCGGTGTCGTGGTTCGCCCTCGCAGCGAAAGACTTTACCCTGTCCCCGGACAGGGTAATCGCGTCTAAAGTGTACCTCGAAGCGAATGAGACTTACCTCAAACAGACCTATCGTAACCGTTGCCGTATAATGACTTCCCAAGGAGTGGAAGCCCTCTCTTTCCCGATAATCCATGAGGGTGACTATTCCATAACCAAGGTCAAGGTCGATTATTCCACCCCATGGGTCCAGCGGACCGAAAGGGCGATAGCCTCAGCTTATGAGAATTCAGCGTTCTTCGCCTATTACGGGGATGAACTCTTCTCCATTCTGGACTCAAAGCCGGAGAGACTATGGGATCTCAACCTTTCGATCATCCGCTTTTTCATGGACAAGATAAAGATAGGGGCGGAAATCTTCCCGACCGCTTCTTATACTCCGAGAGGGGAATCATCCCAGTTGTACGGGGAGGATTTCAGGGACATCATCCATCCCAAAAAGCCCAATACCGTCCTTGAGGATATGGGGCTCGGGAAGGAGTATTTCCAGGTGTTCAAACAGAAATGGGGATTCGTTGAGGATCTGTCCATAATGGATCTTCTTTTCAATGAGGGTCCATCATCTATAATCTATCTTAAAAAACTTCCTTGAGTGCTTCTTCGTTTATTTGTAGAGAATCCAAATTGAACTAACTTTCCTCTATAAATCACTTTCTCCAGGCCGTCAGAAGTGTTCAAAAGCGGATATGGCATTACAGACGTGCGCAGCGGTGCTTCCGACAACGGATGTCGGTGGCAATATAATAAAGCACTTTCCTCTACGAACTCT
>JAEEGL014401593.1_pt1 | contig 21155 bp, 24 predicted proteins | sample 9134231 | NCBI WGS metagenome assembly JAEEGL01 (sample SAMN16246548, study PRJNA631951) | gut metagenome | biome: gut microbiome; feature: rumen; material: fiber-attached | host: Bos | place: Iran: Karaj | collected 2018-10 | reverse complement strand
TGCACAAACGTCTATGTTAAGTGGTCATGAATATGTTGACTTAGCATTACCATCAGGAACATTATGGGCAAAGAATAACATTGGAGCTCAAAACGAGAAGAATCCAGGATCATTTTATGCGTGGGGTGAGACAAAACCTAAAGATAAAAAGTCGTTTACTAGGGCTTCATATAAATTTTTCAAACCAAAAGTCGTTTTTCATCAAGTAAAGTCAACAAAATATTTACTTACAAAGTATAATTTCAATAAAACGTATGGTGACGTTGATAAAAAAATAGAACTAGAAAACATCGATGATGCTGTAATAGCGCAATGGGGTGATATGTGGTGTATGCCAACAAAAGATCAATTATTTGAATTGATTGAAAATTGCAAATGGGAAAGCTATTACGAAAATGGTCGCATGTTTGTAAAAGTGATAGGAGGAAATCAAAATTATATAATATTCCCTATAAATGGCTTTTATAGAGAAAACCAATCAGCCGGCTCTGTACCTTATTATTCTAAAGGGAGTAATACATCGTCTTTAACTGGCGAAAATGATTATTCATATTATTGGACAAAATCATTAAGCACTTCTTATCCAGAGGCTTCTATTGCCTTCCAAGTTGGGCGTAATAATTATCGTTCGACATCCCTAGCACGTAATATTGGTGCTAACATTAAAGCTGTTGTTAGTAAAAAAGGGTTAAAGCAAATCAATTCATTAATTCCAGATAATTATGACGAATATGCAAAAGAAGGAGAGTCTTTTTCAATAAACAATTCTTTCCCTTTTGATATACGTACATATTATATTATTGGTCAGAATGAAGTAAACTCTAATACAATTGATGATGAGCTATATAATAAGATGTTGACAAGATATAAGTCATTAAAGGTAACTCCAAAGATGATAATGGCTCAAAAGGAAGGAAAAGGTACTTTACCCTATTTTCTTTTAGGTTATTGTAGTTACAAAGGTTTGGGGACTACTATAAATAAAAGTATGGCTCTTAAATGGTTCCGTGAAGGAAGTTCAAAGGGCGATTTTAGATGTACTGTCATGATGTTTGCATTAGGTCTTACGGACAATCGAAATCAAAGTGATATGGCACAATTATCTAACGCAGCTAAACAAGGCTATATGCCAGCAAATATGATTTCACTATATATGCAGTCCATAAGACGCCAAACGAGGTATATTGACAAAAAAAATATTGCCATATTCTCTAGTGAAGTATCAGAAAGATCAAAAAAACTAGTTTCGCTAGGCGATGAATATCCTGAAGCAAAGTATATATGTGGAAAGGTCTACAATAATCAAACATGGATAGAAGTTGCAGCATCAAGCGGCTTAACCTATGCTATTTACGAGATCGTGATAGAATTGGACAAACAACGAAAGTACAAAGAGGCATATAAGTATATGTTAATGGGAATAAAAGAAGGCGTACAATTCTCTAAGGATGTTGAATCAAGGGTAAGAATGAATGCTCTTGCTCAATCTGAAAATCCAGAAGATGTCGCGAAAGCGTTAAAAGAATCATTTGAATTAGGAAACTATGTTTTTGTTAAATTAGCCTACAAAAATGCACAAAGTAGAAATGTTATAAATGGTGACATCGTTGCGTACTATGCTATGGCAATTCGAGCATTGGGGGTTAATGACAAGCAAGACAAGACAAATTGCTTTAATCTCTTCAAAAAATCTGCAGAAGATGGAAGTGTCGTAGGAATGGTTGGATTAGCAGAGTCATACGAAAGAGGATTTGGCTTAGATGCCATTGATATGAATAGTGCCTTTATTTGGTACAAGAAAGCTGCGAAAGGTGGATCAGAAAAAGCGAAAAAGTATTTAACTAATAGAAATATGAAATGGTAAATTATGGACACTAGAGTTTATTTGTTATCTTTATTATTTTTCATTATTGGAAATGTTTGCGATTCATATTCGCAAACACGCATTGTGAGTTCTTCCCAAAAGACAAAAACATCACAGAACAATTCAAAAGTCGCAAGTGGTCGTTTTTATGTTTCGCTCCGTATGATCACAGATGAGAAAACTCGTATACCTATATATAGTAGTATAGGTGTAGAAAACAAACTTAGCAGAGTACTTACGTCGCAAAACCTGTTCAGAGCAGAAAAGGCTAATACAAAGGGATCACAAATGTGGTATAAGTTATACACTTTAGACGGTAATTATTTAGGATATATTTCTAATCTCAATTTTAATCAGTGTCCGGCACCTGTTGCTCCTGTATTTGAAATGGTAAAAGTTGAAGGCGGAACATTTATGATGGGAGATAATTCGGATCCAAGTTCAAGTCCAGTACATGAAGTAACTGTTTCTGATTTTGAGATTTGTAAATTTGAAGTTACTCCTTATCAATGGATACAAGTGTTTGGTAAGAAGAGTAACACAAGAAATATTAGTTGGGAGGATGTACAAAACTTTATAAAGATTGTAAACCATTTAACAAAAAAGAATTATAGGCTACCAACAGAAGCAGAATGGGAATATGCGGCTAAGGGAGGCAAGTATAGCAAAGGATTCAAATATAGCGGTAGTAACAATGTAGGCGATGTAGCTTGGTATAATAAGAATACAGATTTACAAGGAACAAAAATGATGAAACCTGGTCTAAAAATGCCTAACGAACTAGGATTATTTGATATGAGTGGAAATCTATGGGAGTATTGTCAAGACAGTTATAATTACTATCCTGAGGATAGCCAAGTTAACCCTATAGGTAAGAATAATAAAACTAAGAATATTGTAATACGTGGAGGTGGTGCTGTAGATGATGCAGATTGTTGTTTAGTTACAACAAGAAAGAGTGAATTTAGGGATTATGGAACAATGACTATGGGATTTCGTCTCGTTCTAGATTCTAGGCCAAAGAATGGTACCGTATCTAAAAGAAATAAATAGAAATATGTAAATATAAAAGTTTATTCAATTTAGAAAATAAATCTTATAAAATTAAACAAAATAGAAGTTTTATCTTTTAATTATCTTAGTTTATGAAAAAACTATTTATTATTGCAGTAGCAGCAATTGCTGTTTCCTGCGGGAACAAGCAGCAGGCTCAACAGTCAGAGAGTGATTCAACCGTAGTAGCAGATATAGTTGCTCAACAAGTAGATTCTCAAGCAGATCAACAAGCGGCAATTGATGCTAAGGTTGTAGAAAAGATTCAAGAATTCTACAAAAATATGTTTTTGGCAGAGATGAAATGACGGATGAAGTTGCTAACAAATATTGCACTAAGAAACTTGCCAAGAAGCTTGCCGATGACTATGAATATGAAGGTGGAGGATATGCGGTTTGGGACTTTAGAAGTGGTGGCCAAGATAGCGACGAATCAAAAGTTCTTAATGTGGAAGCATTAGGAAACGGGAAGTATAAAGTTGTTATGGATGGTAATATATCTCGCACTATCTCTGTTATTATGGAAGGTGAAAATATCTTTTTTGATGATATTAACTAAAATAGTATAATTTTGTCTAAGGATATCAATTGGTTCTCCAAAGAAGATATAGGGAGTAAAATGGATGCCACATGGACATATTCCTAACATAAAAAATAAGTTAGAGGATGCTCCATAACCGTAAGGCTGGAGAGAATTGCACGCCCTAAAGTGGAATACCTACTACGACCACATTCTCTATACTATCAGGCTCACCCTTTGGGGTGGGCTTTTTTGTTAAAATGATAAAACATTTTGTTATATCAGAATTATTTTATTTGAAGAAAGACGTTTGCTTCTCGCTGTCATTCTCCATGTCGAGCATGAAGTCAAACATGAACTCTCCAAAGGTCAGTTCCATGTCGCCGGCATATTTGTACAGATATCTCAGTTTAGATGGATTAACCTTAGCAAAATGAGCAAGTCCGTCATGCTTAGGAAGCCCGAAATACATTTGCTCTGGTTGCATATAGCGCATCAGATAGGGCGAGTGGCTCGTGTGGTACTAATGTGACTTACACATTCGCGGAACACTAGGGACAGCTCAACGTTTCACTCCTAAAAAACGGACGAGAATGACACGGGGACGGGTGAATGACATCTGAAGTCTGATGTATGATGTCTGATGTATGAGGGTTGATGGAAGATGAACTTGACTTTATCATTAATTACGACATCAAGTATCGTATGGGCGATGAACTAAATGATAACGAATAAAAATGGAGCGTTTTTGTTTCAAAACTCAAAATAAACGCTCCAAAAATTGGAAGTTTCAGAAAAAGTCCCTATATTTGCAGCGTCAGAATGTCGTCAGAGGGCGCGAACGATTTGCTTTCGGAGCAATATTCAAGCTGGACCTTTCTGACCAATCTATGAGGACATAGCTCACAAGGTTATGTCCTCAGTTTTTCTGTAATCTCAGAACTTGTGATATAAAGAAAATGTTCAGCGTGCAGAACATGTTTTTAACAAAAGTGTTCATTGTATTGAACAATTTTATGTATTTTGTGCACGTATTGATGTTAAATGTTTAACATGTAGAACAAAATAATTAAAAATCTGTTTTGTGTATTGAACATTTTTATTTATATTTGCACCCAGATATAAAGACTATTGCCTATGAGTACACAAATCATGCAAGAACGTATAGCCAACTATTTCAAGACTCAACCAATCGTGAAAGCTTGGATTTTTGGCTCTTACTCCAGAGGTGAACAGAAGCCTTGGAGTGATGTTGATATTCTTGTTGAATTTGACAAGGAGAAACCTATAGGACTTCTAAAATTTGCAGGTATTATCTGTGATTTGGAAGACTTGACGGGTCATAAGATTGATCTTGTGGAGGAGGGTACTCTAAAATCCTTTGCTGTAGAGAATGTTAACCGCGACAGACAACTGATTTATGAGAGAACGTAAAAGAGATAGGGGAAGGCTAGAAGACATCATAAGGAGTATTGATAACGTTCGGCAATACATTCTTGACGTTACTTATGAAACGTTTGTCGATGACACTATGCGTTATTACGCTGTCATGAAGAACGTAGAGATTATCGGTGAGGCCGCAAATATGCTGACTCGTAGTTTCAGAAAAAGCCATAATGAGTTACCTTGGCGTATGATTGTCAGTATGCGTAATGTTTTAACGCATGGCTATGCTAATGTTTCTGCACTCAAACTATGGAAAACAGCAACAGAGGATCTTGATTCCATGTACGAAACGATAAGCCGCTATCTTTCTACTACGGATTGGAATGAATGGGAACAAGGTGCCGACGAGTACTCTGAAATCGACAATGATGCGTATAAGCAGGCTGTTGAAACTGCTCAACGACTAAAATCCATGAATCAGCTTTCGAATAAACAAATTGCTGAAGCCACTGGCTTGACGATAAAGGATGTGGAAGAATTAAGCTAAGGATTTTTGATGTTGATAATCCTAAATCAGTTATTTCTTCTTGGGTTGTGTGAGTTTTAAAATCTGGGCGGCGAGGGTGTTGAACCATGAGTAGAGGCGCGGATGGTAGATGTATAGCTTGTAAAGGCTGTTGTTGAGAAGGGAGATTTCGTCGCCTGCGGCTATCTGATTGGTTCTGGCAAATGTCTCTTTGGCATGTGCCACCATGTCGGCAATGTATGAGGGTATGGCTCCTTGCTCCTTGATGTCGAGCAACAGCTGGCGGTCGTGGAACAGATAGGGCTTGGCATTGCGGATGCCTGCGAACGACATGAAGTAGTGAATGATCTTGGCGCGCTGTAGGAAAGGTAGTCCGTTGTTCATAATCTGGCAGTTCCAATAGCCTTCCAGCTCGCTGATGGGCTGCGAGGTAGCCATGTTGGCATATGCCAGCGGAATCTGATCGAGGTGCAGTCCAGTGGTCTCCACGTTGCTCTTCCATTTTTCGTGCCATACCTGGAAGAGTTGCCTGCTCACCTCATTCTCCCTGACGTACATGATGCCGCTATTATAGTAAGGCATGGTGCTGTCAAAGGCCACGCCAGTGCTTTTCATCCTGCGTTTCACCGACTTGGCATTATAGCGTTGTTCCAGCGACACATGATAGTCGAGTACCATCATGATGTTTCCCGTCAACGAGTCTGCTTCCTCCAGGCTGTCGGTAACTATGGTGTCAGAGTCAATGAACAGGAAGTCGCCCTCGACATTATGTCGCAGGCTGGTCTTCAGATAGCGCGATGTCTGTACCTTGTTGTATTGCGAAGGCACATCGACAACCGTTTTCTTGTCGATGTATTGCAGTAGCCGCTCTCTGTTTCCCTTGATAGTTGTATCCGTATTGTTGTCAACGACCAGCTCCACGAAAGCCTCCGGATTGTGCTGGCGCAGGGAAAAGGCAGACAGTGCCACCTGTTCCAGATAAACATCTTTTTCGTCGCTGACAACAGCATATACTATTTTAGTCTTCATAAGCATGTCACGTTATTTTTCGGGGGTCAAAGATACGAAGATTTGTTGAAATAGCCAAGCAATTTCTGGAAAATTGCGATTAAGGTTGCTTAAGAAAATGGGGGTGTTTGGCATTTTCCATTTCTTATTTTTTGGTATATTAAATAAAATGAGTATCTTTGCACCCAATTTGGCGCGCGTGTGCCTATATCTTTAAGGTAAAGAACTAAAATTGAGAGAACGAAATATGGGAAAGTTTATACTGACTGGCGACCGCCCCACAGGCAAGCTCCACTTAGGACACTATGTGGGTTCGCTGCGTCGCCGCGTAGAACTGCAGAATGCAGGTGACTACGACAAGATGTTCGTCTTTATGGCCGATGTGCAGGCGCTGACGGACAATGCTGACAATCCTGAGAAGATTCGCCAGAACATCATCGAGGTGGCGCTGGACTATCTCTCGGCAGGTCTCGACCCCGAGAAGTGTACGCTGTTTATCCAGAGCCAGATTACGGAGTTGGCAGAGCTGACGACGTATCTGATGAACCTCGTGAGTGTGAGCCGTGTACAGCGCAACCCGACGGTGAAGACGGAGGTGAAGATGCGTGGCTTTGAGGGCGAGAGCATCCCCCTGGGATTCTTCTGCTACCCTGTATCGCAGGCTGCCGACATCACGCTGTTCAAGGCTACGACGGTGCCTGCCGGCGAGGACCAGGAGCCGATGCTGGAGGTGACGCGCGAGCTGGTGCGCCGCTTCAACCAGATCTATGCTCCCGTGCTGGTGGAGCCGAACATTATGCTGCCCGAGAACGCAACGGCTCGCCGACTGCCGGGAACGGACGGCAAGGAGAAGATGTCGAAGTCGCTGGGCAACTGCATCTATCTGAGCGATGATGCTGATACCGTCTGGCAGAAGGTGCGCTCGATGTACACCGACCCCACACACATCAACCTGAACGACCCCGGACACGTCGAGGGTAATGCCGTGTTCACCTATCTGGATGCCTTCTCGAAGGACGAGGACTTCCAGAAGTTCTTGCCCGAGTACCAGAACCTGGACGAGCTGAAGGATCACTACCGTTGTGGTGGTCTGGGTGACATGAAGTGCAAGAAGCTGCTGAACCAGATTCTGAACGAGATGCTGGAGCCTATCCGCCAGCGTCGCCACGAGTTCGAGCAGGACATTCCCGAAATCTACAACATCCTGCGCAAGGGTACTGAGAAAGCCCGCGAGACGGCAGCCCAGACGATGGATGAGGTGCGCCAGGCCATGCAGATCAACTACTTCGATGACGAGGAGCTGATTCGTTCGCAGGCAGAGCGTTTCCGTGCAAAGTAAAATGAATAGGTATAAAACTAAACTAATAATATTTTAAGGTATGAGTGACAGATTGTATATTTTCGACACGACGCTTCGCGATGGCGAGCAGGTGCCCGGATGTCAGTTGAACACCGTTGAGAAGATTCAGGTGGCCAAGGCATTGGAGCAGTTAGGCGTCGATGTCATTGAAGCAGGATTCCCTATCAGTTCTCCTGGTGACTTCAACTCTGTGATTGAGATTTCTAAGGCCGTGACGTGGCCCACTATCTGTGCGTTGACGCGTGCCGTCGAGAAAGACATCGACGTGGCTGCCGATGCCCTGAAGTATGCCAAGCACAAGCGCATCCATACGGGTATAGGTACCAGCGACTCACATATCAAGTATAAGTTCAACTCCAACCGTGAGGAGATTATCGAGCGCGGTGTCCGTGCCGTGAAGTACGCCAAGAAGTACGTCGAGGACGTGGAGTTCTACTGCGAGGATGCCGGTCGTACGGAGAACGAATATCTGGCACGTGTCGTTGAGGCCGTCATTGCTGCTGGTGCTACCGTGGTGAACATTCCCGACACGACGGGCTATTGTCTGCCCCAGGAGTATTTCGAGAAGATCAAGTACCTCAAGGAACACGTCAGCAATATCGACAAGGCCATCATCTCCACCCACTGTCACAACGACCTCGGCATGGCTACTGCCAATACCTTCAACGGTGTGATGGGCGGTGCCCGTCAGGTAGAGGTCACCATCAACGGTATCGGTGAGCGTGCTGGAAACACCTCGCTCGAGGAGATTGCCATGATTCTGAAGTGCCACAAGGGCCTGGGTATTGACACCAATATCAATACCACGAAGATATATCCCACCAGCCGCATGGTCAGCTCGCTGATGAACATGCCCGTACAGCCTAACAAGGCTATCGTGGGACGTAACGCTTTCGCACACTCCAGCGGCATCCACCAGGACGGCGTGCTGAAGAATGTGCAGACCTACGAGATTATGGATCCCAAGGATGTGGGTATTGATGATAACAGCATCGTACTGACCGCTCGTTCCGGACGTGCCGCCCTGAAGCACCGTCTGAGTGTCAACGGCGTGGATGTCGATGAGCAGAAGCTGGACAAGATTTACGAGAAGTTCCTGCAGTTGGCCGACCAAAAGAAGGAGGTCAACGATGCCGACGTCTTGATGCTGGCAGGTGCCGATACTGCTGAGGCTCATGCCGTGAAGCTCGACTTCCTGCAGGTTACTACCGGTAAGGGCGTCAAGAGCGTTGCCAGCATTGGTCTGGACATCAGCGGTCAGAAGTTCGAGGCTGCTGCTTCGGGTAACGGTCCTGTCGATGCGGCTATCAAGGCGCTGAAGAAGATCATCATGAAGCAGATGACGCTGAAGGAGTTTACCATCCAGGCTATCTCGAAGGGTTCCGACGATGTGGGTAAGGTTCACATGCAGGTGGAATACGACGGCTCCGTCTATTACGGCTTCGGTGCCAATACCGATATCGTGACGGCTTCCGTCGAGGCTTACATTGACTGTATTAACAAGTTTAAGAGATAAAGAAGACCCACCCCCGGCCCCTCCCTGTGAGGGAGGGGAGTAGATAGATTCAGATATGGGTTACAAAACGGCTTCTCCTGACAGATACGGCTTGCTGAAGGCCTTTGCCAGAGAGAACCGTCGTCAAGCTACAGAGGCAGAAACGTTGCTTTGGGACTGCTTGAGGAGTAACTCAATGGGCGTGAAATTCCTTCGCCAGCACATTATTGGTGACTATATCGTCGATTTCGTTTCACGAGAAGACGGGTTGATCATTGAAGTGGATGGCGGCTATCATGCAGAACCTCGGCAAATGGAAGATGACTTGCAGCGTGAGGCGTATCTTGAACACTTGGGCTATCACGTCATGAGATTTACTAACGAAGAGGTGATGTTTAATACAGACTGGGTTATCCAGGAAATAGAAAACTATTTTAATAAATAATGATAATGGACAAAGAACACAAAAAAGAAACTACTCCCCTCCATCACAGGGAGGGGCAGGGGGGAGGGTCAACTCTCTTCGACAAGATATGGGACAAGCACGTCGTGCAGAATGTTGCCGACGGTCCCGCACAACTGTATATCGATCGCCTCTACTGTCACGAGGTGACGTCACCACAGGCTTTTGACGGCATGAGAGCTCGCGGACTGAAGTGCTTCCGTCCCGACCACATTTTCTGCATGCCCGACCACAATACGCCAACGCACGACCAGGACAAGCCTATCGAGGATCCCGTCAGTGCCAAGCAGGTTTCAACGTTGGCACAGAACGCCAAGGAGTTCGGTCTGACACACTATGGCATGATGGACAAGTCGAACGGTATTATCCACGTGGTAGGTCCTGAGAAGGGACTGTCGCTGCCGGGCATGACCATCGTCTGCGGCGACTCACATACCTCGACACACGGCGCTATGGGTGCTGTGGCTTTCGGCATCGGTACCTCTGAGGTAGAGATGGTGATGGCTTCACAGTGCATCCTGCAGCAGAAGCCCAAGTCGATGCGTATCACCATCAACGGCACCCTGCAGAAAGGCGTTACCGCCAAGGACGTAGCCCTTTACCTGATGTCTCAGCTGACAACCAGTGGCGCTACGGGTTACTTTGTAGAGTATAGCGGCGACGTGGTGAAGAACCTCACGATGGAAGGTCGTCTGACACTCTGCAACCTCTCGATAGAGATGGGTGCCCGTGGCGGTTTCATCGCTCCTGACGAGACCACCTTTAATTATATAAAAGGTAGAGAGTATGCTCCCAAGGGTGAGGCATGGGACAAAGCCGTTGAATATTGGAAAACCCTGAAAAGTGGAGATGATGCCGTCTTCGACAAGGAACTGGTGTTCGACGCCAAGGACATCGAGCCCCGTCTGACCTACGGTACTAATCCCGGCATGGGCATTGGCATCAGCGAGGCCATTCCCCAGACCGCTGCCGAGGCGAAGTCGCCTGAGCAGGGTTTCCAGAAAGCCCTCAACTACATGGGCTTTAAGGCTGGCGAGAAGCTGTTAGGCAAGAAGATTGACTATGTCTTCCTCGGTGCTTGCACAAACGGTCGCATTGAGGACTTCCGTGCCTTTGCCAGCATTGCCAAGGGTCGCCACAAGGCTGATAACGTCGTGGCTTGGCTGGTTCCCGGCTCGTGGGCTGTTGACCGTCAGATTCGTGAAGAAGGTTTGGACAAGGTGCTCGAGGCTGCAGGCTTCGAAATCCGTCAGCCGGGCTGCTCGGCTTGTCTGGCCATGAACGACGACAAGGTGCCTGCAGGCAAGTATGCCGTCAGCACGTCGAACCGCAACTTCGAGGGTCGTCAAGGTCCTGGTTCACGTACCATCCTCTGTTCGCCGCTCGTTGCTGCCGCCGCCGCCGTTACTGGAGTAATCACCGACCCCAGGGAATTATTGTGATTTACAATTTGACAATTTACAATTTACAATTGATGGGTCAATTTATTGATTGTTCAATTTGGAGTTCGCTTTGTATGAATTGTAAAATTGTCAAATAACAAAATAAATTGTAAATGGTAAATTGAAAAATTGTACATTAGAGTGATGAAACAGAAATTTGACATTATCACATCATCCTGCGTTCCCCTTCCTTTAGAGAACGTAGATACAGACCAGATTATCCCCGCTCGCTTCCTCAAGGCTACCACCCGTGAGGAGAGCTTCTTTGGCGACAATCTTTTCCGCGACTGGCGTTACAACAGCGATGGCACACCCAACAAAGACTTCGTGCTGAACAACCCCACCTACGAGGGATGCATCCTCGTGGCTGGCAAGAACTTCGGCAATGGCTCCAGTCGTGAGCATGCCGCCTGGGCTATTGCGGGCTATGGTTTCCGCGTGGTCATCAGCTCGTTCTTTGCCGACATTCACAAGAACAACGAGCTGAACAACTTCGTGCTGCCCGTTCAGGTGAGTGAGGACTTCCTGGCAGAACTGTTTGCGACGATTCAGGACAATCCGAAGGCACTCGTAGAGGTAGATTTACCCAACCAGCGTGTTACCAACAAGACGACAGGCCGCAGCGAGACGTTCGACATCAACGGCTATAAGAAACATTGTCTGATGAACGGTCTTGATGACATCGACTTCTTGGTCGAGAACAAGGACAAGATAGAAGCATGGGAACAGCGCAACAAGTAAACGCATACCAACGCATTCCTCCTTTCGTTGAGATCATGGACTCCACGTTGCGTGACGGGGAGCAGACGAACGGTGTCAGTTTCCTGCCGCACGAGAAACTCGTGATGGCGCGCAAACTCCTGCAGGCTGTCAATGTCGATCGCATTGAGGTCGCTTCGGCACGTGTCAGCGAGGGTGAGAAGGAGGCCGTTACCATGATTTGCAAGGCTGCTCAGCAGATGGGGCGTTTGGAGAGCGTAGAGGTGCTCGGTTTCGTGGATGGCGGCAAGAGCGTTGACTGGATTGCCGACTGCGGCGGAAAAGTCATCAACCTGCTGGCTAAAGGTTCGCTGAAGCATTGTACCGCACAGCTGCACAAGACTCCTGAGGAGCACATCAGCGACATCCGGAAGGAGGTTGCATACGCCCACGAGAAGGGCTTGTCGGTCAACCTCTATCTGGAAGACTGGTCGAATGGCATGAAGGATTCGCCCGAGTACGTATTCCAGATGATGGATGCACTTTCCCAACACCCAACACCCAACACCCAGATTCAGCGCTTCATGCTGCCCGATACGTTAGGCGTGATGAATCCGCTGCAGGTCATCGAGTATTTCCGCAAGATGATGAAGCGCTATCCGCACCTGCACTTCGACTTCCATGCCCATAACGACTACGACCTGGCGGTGAGCAACTCGCTGGCTGCCGTGTTGAGCGGTGCCAAGGGTCTGCACGTCACCGTCAATGGGTTGGGGGAGCGCTGCGGTAATGCGCCGTTAGCCTCGGTACAGGTTATTCTGAAGGACCAGTTCCACGCGAAGACGAATATCAACGAGAGTCAGCTGAACGACATCTCGCGGATGGTGGAGAGCTTCAGCGGTATTGCCGTTGCTCCCAACCAGCCTATCGTGGGTGAGAACGTCTTTACGCAGGTCGCTGGCGTACATGCCGACGGCGATTCGAAGGATAAGCTGTACTACAACGAACTCATTCCCGAGCGTTTTGGTCGAAAGCGTGAGTATGCCCTTGGCAAGAATTCCGGCAAGGCGAACATCCTGAAGAACCTGGAGGAGCTGGGACTGGAACTGACGCCCGAGCAGACACGACGAGTGACACAGCGCATCACCGAACTGGGTGACAAGAAGGAAATCGTGACACAGGAAGACCTGCCTTACATTGTTAGCGATGTCCTGAAGCACGATGTTTCCGACGACCGAGTGAAGCTCATCAGCTATGTGGTGAACACGTCTTACGGCTTGAAGCCCGGAGCCAATATCCGTGTGGAGATTAACGGCAAGCAGTACGAGGCTGGCGCTACCGGTGACGGTCAGTACGATGCCTTTGTGAAAGCCCTGCGCTACATCTACAAGAAGTATCTGAACCGCACCTTCCCCATACTTGCCAACTATCAGGTCAGCATTCCTCCCGGAGGACGTACCGACGCCTTGGTGCAGACCGTTATCTCGTGGCATTACCGCGATGGCATTCTTCGCACACGAGGACTCGATGCCGACCAGACGGAAGCAGCCATTAAGGCGACGTTCAAGATGCTGAACATCGTTGAGATGAATCTCTGACCGGAGACGTGGAAGTCAGGAAAGCGACATGAAATACCCCAGTCGGTAGAGACTGAAGATTTTTAGCGAAGGATGGGAACCTGTCAGCAGACGGCGTTCCCATCGTTTGTTGATGGCGTGCCACAGGCGGACAAGTGGAGCTATCGGGCGCAACTTATCAGCGACTGTCAGGAGGTTGGAGTAGCCCCGCAGCTCCTGCTGAAACTGGTGTAGCGTGCGCAGCCCTTCTTCGGTTTTGCTGACGAAGTGCTCGTTGCTCTCAAAGACTTCGAAACTCAGCGGATTGTCAATGTGCAGCACCTCCACGTGTGCTTCTTCCAGTTGGCGGCCTAACAGCACGTCCTCATATCCGTAGCGGCGGAAGCGCTCATCGAAGGGATGCTGCAACAGCACGTCGCGGCGGATCAGCAGATTGGCGGTGTGCAGGTGCTGATAAGGTGTCCGTTGGCGCCGCTCTGCCGTATGAAGAGGTTCGGCGGCTTTCTCGTAGCGTGCTCTGAGATTGTCGGGCGTCGCGCGGTTGATGACCACGCCTCCATCGATGACTTGCGCACGGTGGGCGTTTTCGGCATAGCGCATCAGAAAGTCCTTCCTGCATACCACCATGTCACAGTCGATGAGCAGCAACCATTCGTATTGCGCCTGCTGAGCCAGGAAGTTGCGGATGGCAGCACGCCCTGCATTCTGCTCACGCTCCATGAACTGACAGTGCGGCAGCTGACGGATGGCGCGATTTGCCTGCAGGCAGTCTTGCGCAGTGGAACCGTCATCGGCAACGATGATTTCGTAGTCGATAGCTAACAGCTCCGCCTGCTGTTGCAGCGAGTGTACCAGCTCTACACAAATGCTGTTATAGGTCGGTATGAGGATGGAAATCTGTTTCATATTCGTGCAAAAGTAATCAAAAAATGTTATAATCCATTGCTTTTCGCTCATTATTTGTCTTTTTTGGTGGAAAAAGTTGTAATTTTGCATGGTTTTAAATGCATATATATAATAAGGTATAAGATTATGAAGAAGAATGTAATTAGAATGGCCCTGATGAGCTTGGCTCTGACAGTGGCAACGAGTGCTCAAGCCCAGATCGACTTGGGCGATTTGGCAGGTAAGGTGTTAGGCGGTGTTACTTCGTCGTCGGCATCGTCGCAGACGAGTGGACAGACGGAGACTGGCGGTCTGATGCAGACGCTGACCAGCGTCTTCTCGAAAGACAAGCAGGCCAGTGCCAATAACATCGTAGGCACATGGAGCTATTCCGAGCCGGCTATTCTGTTGACTTCCAGCAACATCCTGAGCAATGCTGCCTACAAGATTGCTGCCAACAAGGCCGAGTCGAAGTTGCAGTCATACCTCTCGCAGTACGGTTTTGCTCCCGGCTCGTTCACCATGACGTTCAATGAAGACGGCACCTGTGTGGAGACCTTGAAGGGCAAGTCTATGAAGGGCAAGTGGCAGGTGAAGGATTCGAAGCTGCTGCTGACCATCGGTGGTGTGAAGACCCTTTCCATCACTACGCAGATAGACGGCAACGAGATGATGTTAACCGTCGATGCCACCAAACTGCTGAACATGTTCAAGTCGTTTGGTGCCAACTCCAGCAACAAGGACCTCAAGACCATTGCCTCGCTGCTGAAAGGTGCCAAGGGCATGCAGGCGGGTATTACGATGAAGAAGCAGTGAAGACCCACCCCGACCCTCCCTGTGGAGGGAGGGGGGAGGTAAGAGGTGAAATGTTAAAAATGGTAAGCGGAAGCAAATTTTTCACTTTTCACTCTTCACTTTTCACTTTTTATTAGTACCTTTGCAGCCGCTATTACGAGATAATGGCATGAAATTCAAGTTAAACAATTAAAAAACAAACAATTACACAATGGCAACAAAAATCAGATTGCAGCGCGGCGGTCGTAAGAGCTATGCTTTCTATCGCATCGTTATCGCTGACGTAAGAGCACCACGTGATGGTAAATTTACTGAGAAGATTGGTACTTACAACCCTAACACCAATCCTGCCACAGTAGATTTGAATTTCGAGCGTGCACTGTATTGGGTCGAGTGTGGTGCACAGCCTACCGACACTGTTCGTAACATCCTGAGCCGCGAGGGCGTTTATCTCATGAAGCACCTGAAGGTTGGCGTGAAGAAGGGCGCATTCGACGAGGCTACTGCTCAGAAGAAGTTCGACGCTTGGAAAGCTGACAAGCAGAACGGTCTGGCAAAGATTGCCCAGGCTGAGGCTAAGGCTAAGCAGGATGCTGCTGCCAAGGAACTGGCTGCAGAGAAGAAGATCAACGAAGAGATTGCTAAGAAGGTTGCTGAGAAGAAGGCTGCCATCGAGGCTGCAAAGGCTGAGGAAGAGGCTGCTAAGGCAGCAGAGGCCGCTGCCGCTGAGGCTCCCGCTGAAGAAGCACCTGCTGCTGAAGCTCCCGCTGCTGAGGCTGAAACTCCAGCTGCAGAGTAAATGACCAAGAATCGATTCCTGCTCGCATTTACCGTTGTGGTATTGCTGTTGCTGGTCGTAAGGGTGACGCTACTGTCACCGTCAGAACCGGAAACAGACTGCACCGATAAATGCGAGCAGTCTTTTTCTTCATCCCCCAAGCACCGCATCTGGAGCGTGCCCAGCTATAAGGCTGCCTTCCCCGACAGCCAGAGCGTGCAGATTGTCGCTGCCCAGAAATGGGGCGTCAAGCCCGTGCGCAACCGCGAGGATGCTGAGGCACGCAAGCAAGATCTGGTCTATGTCGGCGTCAGTCCCTATTTCCATGTCGATCGTCTCAGCAGCAGCATTCCGTACCTTGTACCTCGTGCTGCCGCGCTGCTACAAGACATCGGTCAGGCGTTCTTCGACAGCCTCTACCAGAAGGGCGTACCCATGCAGCAGCTCATCGTTACCAGTCTGCTGCGTTCTATGGAAGACGTCTCCCGCCTGCAGAGACACAATCCCAACGCTACGGAGAACTCCTGCCATCTTTACGGCACCACGTTCGACATCTGCTATAATCGCTACCAGCCCGTCGAGCGCCCCGTGCGTGACGACACGCTGAAGTGGATTCTCTCCGAGGTGCTGCGCGACCAGCGCGAACTGGGACGTTGCTATATCAAGTACGAAGTCAAGCAAGGCTGTTTTCACATGACCGTCCGTTAGGCGAGGGTAGAAGACAGCATTCACATCATTCAGAAAACACAAAGACCATGGCAAACGATTCCGAACTCCTGGAAGAACGAGAAGTCTCGTTTCCCCCTGCCCACACCGCTGAGCATCTGCTCAACCAGGTGATGGTTCGCATGTTTGGCTGCGAGCGTTCCTACAACGCACATATCGAGCGCAAAAAGAGCAAGATGAGTTTCCATCTTGCCAGCAAACCCTCGCGCCAGGAAGAGAAAGAGATAGAGCGCCAGATGCTCAGCCTCATCGAGGAAGACCTTCCCGTGACCTTCGACTACTGCACTCTCGACACCCTTCCTGAGGGCATTGACCCCCACCGCCTTCCTGCCGATGTAGGTAATGAGATTCGCTTGGTACGCATCGGCGACTTCGACGTTTGTCCTTGCATTGGCCGCCATGTCCGCTCCACCGCCCAAATCGGCCGTTTCGAAATGCTCGGCACCAATTGGGACGAGCACGAGCGTTCCTTCCGCATCCGCTTTAAGATAGTGTAACAAAATAAAACGACCCGCACATTTGAGCATCGTGGAGAGGCTTGGCGGGTTCTAGTGGTGCAAAGGTACGGCTTTTATTTGGATAGCCAAACTTTTTTGAAGGAAAATGCAGTTTTCCCGGCGAAGTTTTTTATCTCTCCCTCATCCACCATTCGCCTGCATGTATTTCCAAGAATTCAGATTCAGAGTACCACGTATAATCATCCCAATTTGTGGAATCCCCATAGAGGTTTTTCGTTGACGAATACTCGAGCCAATGAGTTGAACGTAATATACCACCAAGGTAATGACAATATTGTTGTTCAACGTCTGGTTCACTTTTCAAAACTTCGAGCATCTGCTCCGTCTTAATCCATTTCTTCTCCATCATCTTTTTTCGGCAAAGGTCGGAGATCCTGTTGAAACGAGCAAACTATTTTGATCTATTTTGATCATTTTTGTTAAGTTTTGATCTATTTGAGGAAATCTCCTGTTTTTGTGCTACTTTTGTATCTTGTATGAAGAAGTACAGCATAGAAGTATTGGAGGTACTGAGCCGCATCGTGGAAGTGGAAGCTTCAAGCAGTGAAGATGCTATTGAACGGGTGAGGAAGAAGTATCGAAAGTGCGAGATTGTGCTGGATGATTCTGATTACAAAGTGACAGAATTTAGCGTAAAGGATGAAAAATCGGAGTGAGTGCTTGTAGTTTTCATAAGAAATCACTAACTTTGCACCGCTTTTGATATTCATCATGAGCGCAATATGACATCGTGGAAATTAGATAGTAGTATCTAAATTCGAAGAGACTTTTAACGAAAACAGTCCACCAAACTATCAGTAGTTACAGAGAGTCTCGGGGAATGCGGATACGCCTATTCTGAATAGGCGTACCCCTTCCTTTCCTTCTCTCTGTATGGGCTTCTGTGGTGGACGGCCTTCGTTAAGAGTTGGAAAACGGAGGCGGTACGCTTTCTTTTTGTCCACGGCAATGCGACAAGAAGACGATGAATACAAAAGCAAAGCCCTTCTTGAAATGGGCTGGAGGCAAAGGTCAACTTTTATCACAACTTGGCGAGCATCTGCCTGCTGATTTGCAGGGGCAGGAGTTTAATTATATTGAGCCTTTCGTCGGCGGAGGGGCTATGCTGTTTTACATGCTTCGCAAGTTTCCTAACATCAAGCATGCTGTAATTAACGATATCAATCCGCATCTGGTGACGGCTTATCGAACGGTTAAAAACCAACCAAGAGAATTGATAGAGAGTTTGGCAACCTTGGAACATGAATACTATTCGTTATCAGATGAAGAGGATAAAAAGGAGTTTTATCTTGGAATACGAGACTTGTTTAATGAATCGGTTTTGGATGATGTCAATCGTACAAAATATCTGATATTCCTTAATCGTACTTGCTTTAATGGTCTCTATCGTGTCAATGCCAAAGGTAAATTCAATGTTCCCTTTGGGCGCAACTCTCATCCCACAATATGCAATGCTGATACCATTCTTGCCGATAGTAACTTGTTGAATCGGGTTGATATCACAATCCTGAACGGAGACTTTGAAAGCACTATAGATGAGATGGGCATGCAAATGAACTTCTTCTATTTCGATCCCCCTTATCGCCCTCTCAACGCTACTTCAAGTTTCAATTCTTATGCAAAAGAAGAGTTTAACGACGATGAGCAGATTCGTTTGCGTAATTATTGCGCACGACTTAATGCATTGCCTAATGTTAAATGGATGTTGAGTAATTCAGATTGCTCGGCAAAGAATCCTGAAGATACTTTCTTTGAGGATATTTATTCCGACTTTTATCTTCATCGTGTTCATGCTTCTCGGTCTATCAACGCCAATCCGAGCAAGCGTGGCAAATTAACCGAACTATTGATTAAGAACTATGAATAAAGACTTCAAACGTTTTATGAGCCAGTTGGCAGAGACAAATGCCACACTTGATTTCTATACAGACTTCTCAAAAATCAAGGAGAATGTCCGAAGCATTGAAATTAAGTTGAATACGCTTAATTATCTGATAGGAAAGGAAGATTTAGCCGCAGCCGTCAAAGAACTGTGGGATAATGACAAACGTGTCTTCAGTATCCTCGACATCTTGATAGCTACACGTCAGGAGCAACATAAAAAGTACTTGGACGATATGGGCAAGGCTCATCTTGTTCATGATTTGCTGAACAGTTACGAGGGCGTTATGAAGTTCCTCGATGAAACAGGTTTTGCAGAGGTGCTGAAGAATAAAGATATTAAGAACCTCGTCGATTACGTTTTTGGTGTTGAGGCAGGACTTGATACTCATGCACGAAAGAATAGGAGTGGTGATATTACTGAACTGCTATTGCACCGCATTTTAACCGCAAATGGTATTGAACATAGAACGGAAGTTTATTCTAATGAGTTCCCATTGCTTCAGAAAGCACTCGGAACAGATAAGAAACGTTTTGATTTCATGATAAAAACCAAGCGTTGTACTTATCTGATAGAAGTCAACTTCTATAATGGTGGAGGCTCAAAACCGAACGAGGTAGCACGTGCTTATCGTGAACTTTCACCTATAGTAAATAATGTGGAAGGGTTTGAGTTCGTCTGGATTACCGATGGTCAAGGATGGAATTCTGCAAGTAACAAGCTTGAAGAGGCTTATAATGAAATAGACCGAATGTACAATTTCGAATCATTAGGTGATTTCTTAGAGATAGTAAAAGGCGAGCTTAAGTAATAAGACCATGTTGAAACCTTACTATAAATCCCCGGACCACGCTTTTAATCTGCTCTGTGGCGACACGTTTGAGTTGTTGCCTCAGTTCAGCTTTAAGTTCGACATGATATTTGCCGACCCGCCATATTTCCTTTCGAGTGGAGGCATTAGCGTACAAAGCGGTAAGATTGTTTGCGTAGATAAGGGGGATTGGGACAAAAGTTTGTCGCCTGAAGAAATAAATGCCTTTAACATGAACTGGCTGTCACTTTGTCGTGAAAAGCTAAAGAACAATGGCACAATATGGATTTCAGGGACATACCATAATATCTTTTCCGTAGCAAATTGCCTTACTACGTTAGGATATAAGATCCTTAACGTCATTACGTGGGCGAAGACCAATCCACCGCCAAACATTTCTTGCCGTTATTTCACTTATAGTACTGAGTTTGTTATTTGGGCTCGTAAGTGTGAAAAGGTGGCACACTATTACAACTACGATTTGATGAAGCACATCAATGATGGCAAGCAGATGACTGATGTCTGGCGGCTGCCGGCTATTGCACCATGGGAGAAAACCTGTGGCAAGCATCCTACGCAGAAACCTTTGGGATTGTTAAGTCGCATCATTATGGCTTCGACACAACCAGGTGCTTGGATTCTCGACCCATTTGCTGGCAGTAGTACAACAGGTATAGCTGCTAATCTGTTAGGACGCAGGTTTCTTGTTATAGAGCGAGAAAAAGAGTTCGCTGCTATCAGTAAGGCACGCAGTATTGAGATGAATCGAATAGATACCTATGGGACTTTCCGTTCTAAGATTCCAGATATTGTTAAGGCGGAGGACACGCAGACGGATTGCTTCTCATGTCAGGAGTCTTTGCCAATAGAGAAACTTCCATTCTTGGATGATTGATGCTCCTTGTCCGAATAAGGCTTACTCCTTGCCCGAGTAGGCCTTTCTTTTTTCCCGAATAGGCTTCGTCGAGTGTAAGTATAGGCTTTATCGAGTTTTAAAGCCGGGTATGTCGTATTGCCGACTTAAGTCAGCAATGTTTCCGACTTAAGTCAGCAATGTTTCCGACTTAAGTCAGCAACGTTTCCGACTTAAGTCAGCAGATCGGTTAACCGTGCTTTGGAGGTTGACAAAGCCTATGTTTGCGGTTGACGAAAGGTATATGCGTGCAAAGAGCTACGTATTGGCGTGTAAAGTCAACTCGGAATTCTCTTGGTTTTCTCAGCAATTATTTGTACCTTTCCTCTATAAAACCGAAATAAATTCTCTCGCCAGAGTAACTAAAATCAAGGATATGGTTAAGAATGGAGCATATAATTACATAACAAACCACAATAGGCCTGTTTACACACGTGATACTTTCCTCTACGAG
>JAEEGL010807967.1_pt1 | contig 21156 bp, 12 predicted proteins | sample 9134231 | NCBI WGS metagenome assembly JAEEGL01 (sample SAMN16246548, study PRJNA631951) | gut metagenome | biome: gut microbiome; feature: rumen; material: fiber-attached | host: Bos | place: Iran: Karaj | collected 2018-10 | reverse complement strand
TTGACTGCAAGTCTTCTTGGTCATATTTACGAAATGCAGAGTGTTGCAAGAATCATTACTCTGGATCTTCACTCACGCGAAATTCCTAATGCTTTTTCAAAATGTAATCTTGATAACCTGCATGCAAGCTACCAGATTATCCGCGAACTTAGTAAGATTGTAGATCTGTCCGGCAAAACCGAAGACCTTGTAATTGTTTCTCCGGATACCGGTGCAATTGACCGAAATAAATTTTATGCCTCAGGGCTCAAGCTTCCTCTGGCTTTGATATACAAGGAGCGCGATTATTCCATCGTAACTCAGGATGCTCACAGCACAAATATTAAGTCTGTAAAACTCCTTGGTGACGTAAAGGGTAAGGTTGCCTTCCTTGCCGACGATATGCTTGGTACCGGTGGTACTCTTCTTAAGGCCATGCAGTTCCTTAAGGAGCAGGGCGCTACAAAGGTTATCTGTGCAATTTCGCTTCCGTTCTTTACCGGTAATGCCATTAAGGATTTTGATGAAGCCTACGAACAGGGCTTGTTCTACCGCATCATTGGTACTAACGCTGTTTACCACGAAGATCTGCTCAACCGCGAATGGTATATAAGCACCGATGTAAGCGGACTTTTTGCAAATGTAATTACACGCATTCACTATAATCAGTCTCTGGGCGAGCTCTTGGACAACCGTTCTATTATCGAAAAGGTTGTAAAGCAGACAGCTCCTTCCATTACCGCTCAGGAAGAAAAAACTGACGCTGCAAAGGATGAAAAGGCAGAGAAGGCTGACAAAGCTGAAGAATAATATGGACGAATGTGTTCTTGCGGTTGATGTAGGAAGTACTTCTCTCAAAGCAGGTTTGATTGAGCGAGACGGTAAGGTTTTGGCTATGTGCTCCGTGCCGTATTCTGCTCCAGAAAACCGTTTTGTTGCAGAAGGTTGGATCTGGGCGCTTAAGGGAGCGATTGATAAATTGAAGGCTGGGGTTGCTGCCCTTCGACAGGCTCAGGAACCGCAAGTTGAAGCACCCCAGATAATTGCACTTGCCATCAGCGGAAACGGCCCAACCTTAGTCAGCGAAACCGGACTTACCCTGCGTTGGAACGAATATCCGGCCGCACGCCTTAATATTGACGAAACTTCTCCGGAAGAAGCATATCGCTTTGCCAATTCAATTTTTTTACCGCGAATACTTTTGTTCCGCGATTTAATCGGCGACGAATACGAAGCAACAGCTCATCTTTTTTCGGGGCCTGAATATTTAATCTGGCAGCTTACAGGTAATGCCGTAACCATTCTGCCTGAACCACGCTACGAAACCGCCTACTGGAGCAACGAAATTCTGGAAGGCTTTGGAATTATGACAGGTAAAATGCCTGCCTTTGTAGAGCTTGGCCACAACTGTGGAAAGCTTTTGCCAAATGCACAGGAACTTTTGGGCCTGCCAGACATCCCTGTTATTGGCGTAGGCCCTGACTTTATAGCCGCCCTTATTGGAACCGACACAACCCAGACCGGACATATCTGTGACCGTGCAGGCAGCTCCGAAGGTATAAACCTGTGTGTGGACAAGGAAATCCGCGCAGAAGGAATACGTACCCTGCCTGGCATAAACCCGGGACTATGGAATATTTCTGTTTTGATTCCAGACAGCGCGGCGCTCCCTGAGGATGTCAGACTCCAGAAAGTGACAGATGCAATCAAACTGCTCAAAAAGCTTGCAGCCGAAAACGGCATCAGCTTCCCGACTGTAATTACAACCACAGGCGGTCAGGCAAAGGATCTGGCATATTTTGAAAAAAAACGCGCCGCGCTTGCCCAGCTTGGACTGGACCTTGTAATCGGCACCTGTGTTGACGCAGAATTAGAAGGAGATGCTAAAGTAGCTTGGGAAAATGTCTGTCATTGTCGGGAATGACACGTCATTGCGAGTCCGAAGGGCGAAGCAATCCACGTAATAATATAAACTATGAAAACCTACAATCTGCCTTCCACCCCCAAAACCCTCATTTTTGATATAGACTCAACGCTGTATACCAACGCGGCCTATGCCTTTGAACAGGTAGACTGCCAGGTTCGTCAGTTTGCACGCGAAAGAGGAATTACCGCCGACGAAGCCCGTCGTATGGTTGCCGACTACCGCCGTAAGTTTGCCCAGACTAACAACGGTAAAAAAATCAGTCTTGGAAATACACTGCTTGCCTTTGGTATTCCAATTGCCCAGAGTGTAGAATGGAGAAAAACCCTGATGGAACCGGCCGACTATCTTACGCGCGACGACACTCTTATTCAAACCCTGCGGACCCTTGAATCACGCTTTAATCTTATATGCGTAACAAACAACCCTGTTTTTACAGCCCGTAAGACGCTGGATGCAATTGGTATTTCCGGCTTTTTCCCTCAAATTGTTGGACTTGATACCTGCTTAAAGTCAAAGCCCGCGGTCGAGCCCTTTACAAAAGCCTGCGAACTAACCGTTACCACGCCACAACAATGCATTGCCATAGGCGACCGCTACGACATGGATATTTCCCTTCCGCTGGAGCTTGGCATGGGCGGCATCCTCGTAACCGGAGTAGAAGAGGTTTATTCAATTCCTTCTATTTTATAATCTCTGCTTCAGATATTTTATTATCCCTGCAGTAATTAGTTTTTCTCTCTCCCCGCCCATTTGTTCCCTATTTTTAACCATATTTAAAACTTTTTTTTGCTTTTATTCAATTTCTGGTATAAAATAGATGTGTAAAAATAGGTAAATAATGTCTTCTGCAAATTTTTGTAGTGATTTTACCAAAACCTGCCGATAATTGAAAAGATAAACTATAACTATCTTTTCTTTAAAGGAGTTCGGAAAATGAAGTATTTAAAAAGTTTATTGGTTTTATTCCTCTTCTGTTGTGCTGCAACATTCTCTTTTGCCCATGGTAAGGGTGATATTGAAGAAATTGATGTAGATAATGTAAACAGCTGGAAAGAAAATTTCGATCTTGAAGGAAAAACTCAAAAGAAAGCTGTTAAGTATAATATTATGATAACAGCGACGGACCTTGGTGGTAATGAACACATAGAAGGGCCATTCAACTTATTTGTTGATCCTGAATCTGATCGTCCTGTCTGTGGTATTACAAACCCGTATACGAACATGCGCGTTGTAGGTAACCTTAATATTGTAGGTACCTGTGTTGATGATGATGGTGTATCAAGGGTAGAACTCCTCCTTGATGCGGGCACCGAGCATGAACAGCTTGTAGTAGCAGATGGTAAGGAATTCTGGTCTTATTATCTTGATACAAATAACCTGGAAGAAGGTCCTCATACAATCAGAGTAACCGGTTATGATATTAACGATGAGCCTGTTGTGAGTAAGCCGGTTAATCTTACCTGGCAGCTCGACCGTAAACAGCCGCTCACTGCTGTTGAAAACGTAGGAATGGGACAGCTTGTTTCCGGAAACGTTACCTTTAAGGGTACTGTAATAGACGGAAACGGAATTAAAGAGCTTTATTATTCCGTAGATGCAGGTAAATTCTGGATTCCTGTAAAGCTTTCAAAGACAAAGCAGTTTGATACAGTAGAATTCTCTATTTCTCTCGATACACGTAAGTTTGACGACGGTCCTTCAGTTTTGTGGTTCAAGGCTGTGGACAATGCAACTTCCGAAGGTGCTTACGCTTTCCTCTATTATATAGATAATACTAAACCTGATGTTCAGATAGTTTATCCGGGAGACGAACCTGTAAACGGTAAATTTACAGTTGCCGGTTTTGCCAAGGATGATGTAGGTGTAACAGATCTTTCCTGGACCTTTGGCGACCAGAGCGGAGTTTTTGATCTTATTCCAGGAAACCCATACTGGTCTATCACTTTAGATACAATAGGACTCAAGGAAAAAGCACGCAAATTCTCTGTAAAAGCAATAGACCGTGCAAAGAACGTTGTAGAAGTTACAAAAAACATTGCCCTTAATCAGGAGGACGATAAGCCGGTTGTAACTATTTCGGAGCCGGTGCCTAATCAGATATTTGCGGGTGACGACAAGCCGTTGTTTGTTCGTGGTATTGTTGTTGATGATGACAGTGTTCAGTCGGTAAAAATTCAGTTGGATGGCGAGGAAGCTCTTATTCAAGACACAAAGGGTTCTTTCTATCTTGAACTTTGTAAAGCAAATGCCCTTTCGGCCGGAAACCATAAAATTACAGTAACAGGAATTGACGAAAACGGAGTAGAAGGCAATTCTGTTGTTGTTCCAATTGTTTCAAAAGGTCTTGCGCCAACCTTTGCACAGCCTGTTGTAACTGCCGGAAAAGAAACCGTAGACTTTGTAAACGGCATGGAAATTCATCCGGAAGCCGGAAAAACCTTCTCTGTAACAGCAACATCTCCTCTTGGAATTAAAGAGGCTCATATAGAAATTGCAGGTCAGGAGCCACGCGACGAAACTCTTAAGAACGTAAGTTCTTATACACTTTCTATTCCTGTAACTCCAAACTTTGCAAAAGGACTTGTTCCTGTAAAACTCATTGTAACCGATGTTATAGACCGTACAAGCGAGTTTAATGCAGTTATGTATGTAACAAATACTGCAATAGTTACAAACAGTGATCCTATTGTTGTATTTGACGACAGCACTGTAGCCGAAGATGGTTCTATTATCAATAATTCTGAATTCCCTGCAACAGGTTATCTTATTGGTGGTAAAGCAGCCAAGGCAGAGCTTGTTCCTCAAACTCCATTTGCCAGCGTATACCTTGATGGAAATCAGATTAAGCTGGTTCCTGGTAATGCAATAGGTGGTTCAGAGCCGGTTGTCGTACGAGTAACAACAGACAAGGGTAAGGTTGCAGAATCACGCCCTCTTATATTCAAAAACGACAATGTATTGCCAAATCTCTTTATAAATAATTACGATGATTCAAGGGCAATTTATGCACGTCAGGACAACTTCCAGATTACAGGTTCTGTAAAATGCGAAACAGGAGTTGGTTCATTAAGCTATAGAATTCTTGGGGTAGAAGCTGCTCTCGATAAAACAGGTCTGGTTGCAAAGGTAACTCCTTTACCTATAGAAAACAGCTTCCAGAAAATCCCTCTCCAGGCAGACGGAAACTTTGCTGTAGATGTATCCACCTATTCCTTTACAGACGGAATGTTTGTAGTAGAATTTATTGCAGAAAGTGCCGGCGGTAACAAGGTTGCAAAGGCTGTAGCTGTAAATACACTTCCTCAGATAGAAGAAGTAAACGGTAAACTGCCGGCCGCTAAGCCTGCAGTAATCAGCTGGATAGACGGCTTTGATGTTTATGCAGTTGCAACTTATCAAGGAGAAATGGATCGCAACTTCCAGGTATTCTCACGTCAGGATATGACCGAGGGTGCCAATTCTCTTATAACAGACATTGACGGAAAAACAAAATATACAGCACAAAAGGATCCTACACTTGCTGCTTACATTGCTCAGGTTGATGGACAGCCTTATTACAGCGGAATGCCTGTTGTGCTTCCATATGGAAATTCAAAGGAGCCAAAGTATCTTACTCTTTATATAGATACAGGGGCTGTTGTTAATTCTGTTTCTTACGAAATTACAGGTGATGAAGTTCCGGGTGGAGACCAACGACAGACTGGTACTGTAAAACTTGGAAAACCGGAAGAGCAGAGATGGACAGTGGAGGTTCCTCTTAACAATCTGCCGTCGCGCGTAAATAATATTACTGTTACAATTAAAGCGGGTTCGCTGCAGCAGGTTGTTCGCGGTTCTATTATGGTTGTGCGCGATACAATCAATGATGTTACCGATGATGATGAAAAGATTTACGGTTTTGCAGGAACTGGTACTGTGTTCGATACACAGGATTCTAACTGGGTTCTGCTTGACGGTTCACAATATCATTTCTATGCAAACCTTACAGGACCTGTTAAGGCAGAGCTTGTTGGTAATCCGGATGGACTTAGCATAGAAACCGACGATAAGTTTATTACTCTGTCTGCTACAAAGGACGGAACCTACAAGAATGTAGTGCTCAAGGTTACAGACCGTTTTGGAGATTCATATCAGATTCAGCCTATGAATTTCCTTGCCGATTCCGAAGCACCTGAACTTGTTCTGCTTACTCCGGTTCTGCAGCAGTGGCTCGACGGTGTAGTAAAGATTTCCGGAACTGTAACAGATGCTCTTGGTGTACGCCGTGCAGAATACTCACTGGATGGCGGCGAAACCTGGCGCGAGCTTTTGCTTAAGGGTGCTGCAAAAGGCCTTGGAGTTACCTTTAGCGAAGATGTAGACATAAGTTCTATAGAAGATGGTCTTATAAGACTGGATGTACGCGCTTACGATAACGCCGGACATATTGCACATATAACAACTGCGGCCTTTAAGGATACAACTCCTCCGACAGTAAGTGTAATTGAGCCTCTTTCTATTGATATTGTTAACGGTGAGACTCTTGTAGTATTCAAGGTTGATGATAACGGCTGGTTCAATAAGACAGAATACCTGATGATTGGCGGAAAAGATAAACCGGAGATTCGCAACGAAGTACTCATTGAACCTCTGGTTAATACAATTGTAGGTACTCCGGAACAGCCGATAGACGATATAATGCAGTTTATCTTTAAGGATGATGCAGGCAATGCAACTACAATAGAGGGATGGGACTTTACAATAGATAATAAGTCCGACCTCCCTGTTGCAGAAATTCACGTTCCGGATGAGCTGCAGGTAATTACCCGTGACTTTACAATTTCGGGCGTTGTTTATGATGATGATGGTCCTTCTACAATCTGGTACAAGATTGATAACGATGAATACCGTTCATTGGAGGAGCCAGGAACAAGCTTCTCTATTGATGTACCTATTTCTACAATGACCGATAACGAGCATACAATTTCTATGTATGCAGTTGATGTAAACGGTGTTAAGGGTGAAGTAACAGAACGAACCTTCAGAATCTCTCTCGAAGAGCCTAAGGGTGCCGTAGTTCTGCCGACAATCGATACTTCTGTTCGCGAAGGAATTACTATTTCCGGTGTTGCAAGCGATAAGAACGGAATTATGAAGGTAGAGCTTTCTCTGGACAATGGTAACAGCTATAACGATGCAGTTGGTGCCGAAGAATGGTCTTATAAGGTAGACACCCGTGCAATCCCAGGTGGAACTCAGGTTGTCTTCCTGCGCATTACAGATAATTACGGAATTAAGGGCTTGTATTCAAGCTTGATAAACATTGATAACGAAAAGCCGGATATTTCTCTCGATCTGCCAATGGATGACTCTACTTCTACAGGTCAGCTGTTCTTCTCTGGTTATGCATTTGATAATGTAGAAATATCTGATCTGTATATCACAATCAGAAACATGGAAAAGACGTCCGAAGCAATTAGACGCGAATTCCCAATCAATAATATTATTGGTGAAACTCTTGATATTACTGACCTGCCGAACGGCTTCTACAATGTAGAGCTTTCGGGAGAAGATAAGGCTGGTAACAGAAAGAATGTAAGCCGTAACATCCACCTGGATAAGACAAAGCCGCCTGCAGTTGTAGATGTGCTTTATCCTTTGAACGGTGAACACAAGAACGGACGCTTTAATATTTATGGACAGGCCTCTTCTAATGTTTCTGCAGAGATTTCTTCTCTCAAGCTCTATGTAGACGGCGAGTTTGTTAAGGAAACAACACTTTCAGAATCAGGCTTCTTTAAGTTCGAAATTACACCTGCTTCCGAAGTAAATACAGGAGAGCTTGACCTTGATGGTAATCCTATAAAGACGGTTGTAACCGACATGACAGATGGAACCCATACTTATTATGTAGAAGCAGTTCTTGAAAGCGGAGGAAAGGTTCCTTCTCTTACACAGACAATTACCTACAGTTCTATAGGTCCATGGATTACACTCGACAACTTTACCTATGGTGATTTTGCTATGCGCCGACCATACCTTAAGGGTAGTGCAGGCTACAGCCGCGATCCTGAAGAAGTTGTTGCCGCAAAAGCAAAGGATGCTACAAAAGAGTTTAAGGATGCAGTTGCTGCCAAGGCAGTTGCCAAGGTAGAGCTTAGCTTTGATAACGGAAAGACCTTTGAAGAACTTTCTACAAACGAAAAATGGCTCTATCGTGTAGAAAACGAAGACTGGACAGAAGGCTATCACTTCCTGCTTGTTCGTGCAACAATGAAGAACGGCGAGGTTGCTATAGACCGTACAATTGTTCAGATTGATAATACCGCTCCAACTGTAAGACTCATTTCTCCAGGAAACGGCGGACGCTATAATCAGATGCTCGAAGCTTCGGGACTTTCTAAGGATGAGGTTGGTCTTGAAAAGGTTACTATTGCCCTGCGTAAGGGTGACAAATCATCTTACGAGGTTCCGTCATTCATCCAGGGTCTGTATGTAGACTTCCACTTCTGGGGTGCTTCTTTGTACGAGGTTGGTGCAGGTCTTACCTTCTTTGATGACAACGTTAAGCTTCAGTTTGTATTTGGACAGTATACTCAGGAACAGCGTGATGCAGTAAACGCCTTCCTTCAGAGAGACATAACAGAGCTCCGTTATGGTGGAACAATTATTGGTGGTAAGCTGCTTGCCAACATTTCTACCATACCGTTCAGCTTCTTCTTTGGTCACGACTTTGACTGGCTCAGTGCAAGTATAGCGGTTGGTGCTCAGTTCAACTACTTTAGTCAGACGAACAGTGGTAAGGGACAAATTCTTTCTGCCGTACTTGGTCAGCTGGAATTCCCTCGCGTTCATATAAATGAAGTAAAAATGTTCAGTACATTCTCTATGTACTATGAGTTCTCTTTGTGGTTCATCCCGTCGGACGTTGCGGGTGATGATATTAAGAAATTGATTCCTCAAGGCTCACTGGGTCTTCGTGTGAACATATTCTAACACATAGGTTAAACAGAAGTTATACTGAGGTGATTATGATTTTTGGAAGGAAACTCAAGGCATTTTTTATTGCTATACTCCTTAGTCTTTGCACAGGCTCGCTGTTTGCAGTAGAGGAATATGTGAGCAAGGTCTATAAAGAAATAGACATAATTTTCATAAACAAGGCAGATAAGGAGCTTCAGGAAATCCTTAAGGAAAATGTAGATGACAAATACTACTACCTTATGGAAAATTATACTAAAAAGAAGGTACGCCGTCTCATAATTGATAACGAATATGAATTTGCCATGACAGCAATTTATATCATTATCGATAACAATATAGATGGCGACTTTGAAGATGAAGATGCTGTAGACCTTTATTCAACTATAGCCGAAGCCTATGAAATTCAGCAGCAATACGAATACCAGCAGGAACAAAAAGCTCTTGCCGAAGCTGCAAGAAAAGAAGCAGAAAAGGAAAAGATTCGTACTTCTGTTGAAAAGGAATATAATGTCGTAACAACTTCGGAAGGAAAACAGGTATATGTGTCTGCCAAGGATGAGCGTTCTCAAAGCTACAGATGGAATGCCAACTTTGGTATGATTGATTTTGGTCTTACAACTTCCGGAAAGCTTAGTTCTGCCCTTATGGCCGAAGGTATTTCGCTGGATGCAACCTATGAATATTCAATTCCAAAGAGCATAACAATTGGCGGCGATTTATTTGTAGACTTTAAGTTCATGCAGTTTAATAATGGACCTATGGAGCTCAATTTTGAAATTGCTCCAAAGGTTGCGTTCCCGTTTGCACCAAAGCTTTTCTTCCGTCTTGGCTTTAGCGATCTTGCTATACTCAAAAACGAAGATGAAACAATTCTTAACAAAAATCCGGCTTTAAGGGAGATTCAGTCTAATCTCTATGGTTCGGTTATAACACCGCTGGTTGGTGTTCAGCTTAGTGGTGCCAAACTGGGCAGTGCTTCAATTACTGCTGATGCAAACTATCTTCTTGCAGGTCTTATTGCAGGAGACTATCAGGCACTCAGCTTTAAGGCAAATGTTGCCATTCCTTTTGCAGAACTCGAACGTGTAAAGCTTGTATTCAACCTTGGTGCAAGAGATACACTTTTAATATTAAATCAAGGCGGAGTAGAGAATCATCTTAGCGCAATCTTAGGATTTGGAGTTGAAAATGTTATTAGATAGGTATAGAAAAATAATTGCAGCATTAACTTTTGCATTTCTCACAGTTTCGGTCTTTGCAGCAGATACTTCGGCTCTTGTAAAAAAGCAGCTGACTGCGGCAGAAGATGCTATGGATGAGGATGATATTGAAACCGCTTACAAAAAGGTAAACGGTGCCCTTCAAATGATGAATGAAGAAACCACTGCAACTCTGCGGGCTTCTGTAATTTCAGAGGCTAAGCTCATATATCAGCAGAAGCTTGAACGTCTTGTAGAAAAATACGACGGAGTTGCTTTGAGCGATATTAAAATTATGCTCGAAAAATACCCGGATGTTAAGAATACAAAAACCGAAAAGCTGCTTAGCCAGATAGACGAAAATCAGAAGATTGCCGCCGAAAATCAGCGTAAGGCAGAGCTTGCCGCAAGTGAAGCAGCAGCTCAGAAGCGCCACAACGAAGAGCAGCAGTCGCTTCAGAAGCAGACAAGTGCCATCGAAAAACAGAACGAGGCTCTTTATCAGCAGAAAGAGGCTATGGAAAAGCAGAATGAAGCAATTACAAAGCAGGCCGAATCTCAGGCAGAACTTGCAGAATCCATGAAAACACAGGCCGAAGAGCTTGCTAAGTCTAACGAAAACAGCGAAAAGAACCTCAAGGCTATTCAGGATGGTTTTGCCGGTATGCAGGATTCTATGAACGAATCTACAAAAACTCAGGCAAAATCTACAACAATCATGGTTATTTCCATTATTGGAATTGGTCTTCTTATTCTTATAATAGTACTTGTTGTAATTGTAATTGCTCGCCGCAATATGAAGCTGCAGGAGCAGAGGCAGGAGCAGTATATGCAGGCCTTCCGTCTTATTGCAGAAAACACAAGTAATACAAACCGCATTATGCTTGGCGGTGTTACCGATATTTACGGGGGTCAGGGCGAAGCCTTAAAGCTTGCAGGTACAAGCACCTGGGCACCGGCTCAGGCTTTGCCGGATGTTACCTTTACACCGGAAGACGAAGAAGAATTAAAGCAGCTTGCCGTTAAGTGCGAAGAAATTGGTACTCAGATAGATCAGGTTACAAACCGCAAGAACAATTCTAAGAACGTAAGTGAGCTGGTATATAAGCTTTCTATGCAGCTGGGACTTTCTAAGGGTAATGCAATGCTCAACTTCTGTGCCGCAATGATTTATGATGCAGGCTTCCTTGGAGTAGATCCGGAACTCTGGTCTGCAGAAAAATTGACAGACGCACAGAAGGAAGAAATGCGCAGCCACGTTGATATTGCAGAAAAATATCTGGACTTTGTTCCTAAAAAATACTGGGAAGTGTTCGACGATGCATCTAAAAAGCATCACGAAAATATGGATGGTTCAGGCTATCCACACGGACTCAAAGGTGATGAAATTCCACAGATTGCACGTCTTATCCGTGTTGCCGAAACCTATGTTGCTATGTCCAGCCGTCGAAATTATAGACAGGCCATGGATAAGGAAACAGCCATAGAAAAACTTCGTGAGCAGCCGGAATGCTACGACACAGCAGTAGTTGATGTTTTGGATCAGATAGTGTAATCCTACACCCAAATTCTGCCGATAATTAAATTATGAAAAATTTTCTCATTAAGATAATGTTTGTTTTGTGTTTATGTATGCAAGTTTTGTATGCACAAAACACAAAGCCCTTATATCAGCTGCCGGAAAAAACATCAGCAGCTGCAGAAGTTACTGCCGAACAGGATATTTTTCTGGTTGGTTCGGACAACGGTCTGTTCAGGGTAACCTCTTCTAATAATGTAATTCCACTTTGGACTCAAGCCCGCGTAGATCAGATAACCCGTGTTACTGTTCCTTCTTCAAACGGGCAACCACAGGATGGCTGGTATCTAAGAACCCAAAAAGGTTTATATTATACAACTGATTTTAAGAATTTTACTGAAAAAAATAACGGTCTTCCATTTCTTACAATCAAAAAATATGACGGAAAAACTCCAAGACTTGAACAACAGATTCAGGAGCTCAAAGATTTTTGTGTAAATCCTCTTAATTCAAGGGAAATGGTAACAGCTACAAAGGACAGTGTTTACTATTCTACTGATGGAGGAAATAAATGGACATCTCTTGGTTCAATGAGTAAAAATACTGCAGGAATTAAGGCAGTTGCAGTTGCTACTATAAATGGTGAATCTGTGGTATTAATGGCACATTCTATTTATGGTCTTTCATATATTTTTCCGAACGAACCAAAACCTACCTGGAACGATGTAACAGACGGTTTTGTAAAAATGCAGTCTAATGTGTACCCGGATGAAATTGCAGATATTTTACCGGTACTACGTACCCGAAGTGATGGAGCTTTGTATACAGAAATTTATATGTCGCAATCTTATCTGCCAAACCTGTATCGCTTTAACTGGGATGAAAAAAAGGGTGAACTTATTTATAAGGGGACCGAACCTGTAGATTCGCTGGATGGACTTACAACAATAAACGATGTTCTGGTTTATACACATCTGGAAGGCATAGGTTCTCTGGATATGGAAACTCTTACAAGTCCAGGCAGCCCTGTAAAATTTGCAGACTGGAATAAAGCCTTTGCAGCTGTTCCCGGAATGATTAACAGTGCCTGGGTTCCTCAGTCAAGAAGTGGTTTTTCCAAGGGAATTCTGCTCAATGAATTGTGGCTGCTTTATCCCGGTACAATTGATTCTCCTTATGCAGAAAAAGCCAACGGAAAAAAAGCAATTTATGCTTCTGCTTATCAGTGCCGCAACATGGAAGGCATTAATAAATTCAAAAAGGTAATAAAAGACCGCAATATGAACGCAGTAGTTATTGATATGAAGGATGACTATGGCTTTTTGCGGTATCAGACAAAGGATCCGCTGGTATTAGAAAAGGGGACTGTTTCGACCTATGCGGTAAATCTGGATGAATTTGTATCAGAATTCAAATCTGAAAATATTTATCTTATTGCCCGAATTGTAACATTTAAAGACCGCTCTCTCACAAAATATAGCAACGGCAAATATGCGGTCTGGGATTCAAAAAATAATCGTCCGTGGATCGGTATAAAAGGTTATGAAAATGTAACCGACGATGAAGGAAATGTTATTGGTACACAGACTCAATATTATGATGAAAACTGGGTTGACCCTTATTCCGAAGAGGTTTGGGAATACAATATTGCAATTGCCAAGGAATTAATTGCCCGCGGATTTGATGAAATTCAATTTGATTATATACGTTTCCCAACCGATGGCGAAAATCTTTACAATGCAAAATATCGCTGGCAGGATAAGGGTATGGACAAGGAATCGGCTCTTATTTCTTTTTTGTCTTATGCACGCGAAAATATAAACGCACCTCTTGGAATTGATATTTACGGCGCAAACGGCTGGTATCGCAGCGGAACCCGTACAGGTCAGGATTCGGAAATGCTTTCTGAATATGTTGACGTAATAGGTCCTATGTTCTATCCGAGTCATTTTGAACAGACTTTCTTAAATTATGCTCCGTATGCCGACCGAACCTACAGAATCTACTATTATGGTTCATTCAGAAATACAATTATGACAAGAAACCGTGCTTTAATTCGTCCATGGGTTCAGTCTTTTTATATTGGTGTAAGTTACGATAAACAGTATTACGACGAAGATTATATCCGCAAAGAATTTTTTGGAGTGCGCGATTCAATTAATCGTGGTTATATGTGCTGGAACAATTCCGGGGAATATGGTGTAACTCCACGCGATGTAACTGATACAGAGGCTTTTACGGGAACAGCACCGGAATCCTCCTGGGAATTTAAAAAGCCTGCTATAGGAACTACAATGAAACCGCTTTCTTCTGCGGATGAAGCCGATTTATCTGTGCTCGACAGTATTTTGAATCTATATACCGATGATGATGACAGCAATTATTACTCACCGTTATTGCAAAATTCGAACGTTAAGCGGTATCATAACTAGGTATGGCACTGAATCAGTACACACCTGAAGAACCAATCTCATCTATTGCCACTGCTCTTGCTCCGGCGGCCCTGGGTATTATCCGCGTGTCCGGCAAGGGCTGCATTGAATTAGTAAGCAAAGTTTTTTCCCGCCCCCGTGCCCTGCTTGAAGCCCCTGGAAACACAATCGTATACGGCTGGATAATGAATCCTGCTGACCCTGAGCGCCAAGGTGTGGTCCCTGAGCCTGTCGAAGGGCCGCAAACCCAAGCCCATAAAATCGACGAAGTAATGTGCGCCGTCTATCGTGCCCCAAAATCCTACACAGGCGAAGACATGGTAGAAATCTTCTGTCACGGAGGCCCTGCTGTTGTAACTGCCGTGCAGAACCTTATGCTGCGTTCAGGCTTCCGCCAGGCCAACAGAGGCGAGTACACCTTCCGCGCCTATATAAATGGTAAAACTGATTTGACCCGTGCAGAGGCTGTGCGGGAAATTATTGACAGCCATACCGATGACTCAAGAAGTCATGCAGCCGGTCGTTTGGCGGGCGCACTTTACCAGGAAATTGATTCAATAAAAAAACTGATTGTGGATACTGTTGCTGCTATCGAAGTAGAAATTGAGTATCCGGAAGATGAAGAAACTATTGCCGATACCTTTGACCGCGGCGACCTGGAAGAAGCTGTGTGTCGTCTCCAAAGTCTTGTAGATTCCTGGAAGGGCGAAAAGCTTTATCAGGACGGTGCAAGAGTTGTGCTTGCGGGGCGAACAAATGCCGGAAAGTCTTCCCTGTTCAATGCAATTTTAAAGGAAGAACGCGCCATTGTAAGCGATGTAGAAGGTACTACCCGAGACTGGCTCGAATCCTGGGCAAGCATAAACGGAATCCCTGTCCGCCTTTTTGATACAGCGGGCTTACGTGCAACAGAAGATATTGTAGAAGCACAGGGTGTAGAGCTTTCCCGTAGCCTTGTCCACGACGCCGATGTAGTGTTATATCTTGTGGACAGCACAACCGGCATGAATGATGAAGATGAAGCTTTTTTGAATATGTGTCAGGCGCCATGTATCTTGGTTTGGACAAAAATAGATAATTTGGATGTTATGAGCGTGGTCCCTGAGCCTGTCGAAGGGCAGAAACCAATGTCATTGTCAGGCAATGAATTAAGTATGTCATTGTCGGGCAATGAATTAAGTATGTCATTGTCGGGCTTGACCCGACAATCTCTAACTTGCCAAGTCTCCTCCAAAACCGGCGCCGGCCTTTCCGACCTGTTTAATCAGATAGAAAAAATCCTCACATCTGGCCTTTCTACCGAACGCACCCAGGCAGGTCTCGGTTCTGCCCGCCAGAAGGATTCCGTTGCCGAAGCTCTTGAACGAGTCCGTCACGCCCTCGAAGCTGCTTCCGATAACTATTCATTAGATGCCGTAGTCCAGGATTTAGAAGATGCCCTCGACTCTCTGGGCGAAGTAACCGGTCAGGTAACCCCCGACGACGTCCTCGGCAGCATTTTCGCCAACTTCTGCGTGGGAAAATAGGTGCGTTGACCACATTCCCAAAATCTGTTATATTATTTTTTATTCGGGCCATTAGCTCAGTGGTTAGAGCAGAGGACTCATAATCCTTTGGTCCTAAGTTCAAGTCTTAGATGGCCCATGTGTAGGTGAAAAAGGCGAGCAGTGCGGAGCGTTTTTCACCGGTGTTCAATAAAAGAAAAAAAACTGTTTTGCGACGCAAAACAGTTTTTTTTTATCTCATTTTCTGTAATAATTATATTATGAAAACAAAAAAGTTCTTATTTATCATTTTATTGGCCTTCTGTGCCGCCACTCTCTTTGCCCAGAGAAACGCCTATGCTGGTGCAGACAAAAAAACTCAGGCGGCGCTGCAGAATGCAGACAAGCTCATTGAACAAAGGCAGTATGCATCCGCTTTTGGTTCCCTTTCTATGGACAATGAATATTTCATTGCCAAACAAACAGAAATTGTTACCACTTATTTTATTCAAAGCATGATGCATCAGATGTTTGTTCTGGATAATTTGCAGGAAGGGCAGGACCTGATGGAGCTCCGAAAAAATCTGACCGGAACTTATAATATGACCTACTTTGATCCTGCAAAAATCATTAAGGAATATACCGAAAAAAATGGCGAAAAACCAATTCTTAATTATGCGCTTGGACTTTATTACAGCGATGTTCTTCGGCGCTATCCGGGGCAGTGGCTCATTTCTGACGAGGAACTTGTAAACAATACTATCACTTATCTTCTTAAAGCTTATGAAAAAGACTGCTGGGATGCCTGGTCCATGAGTGAGCTTGCCTACGTCTATATGAAAAACGGCGACTACGAAAGTGCAATAAAATATTATTCTGTAAAACTGGACAACAAAGAAGAATTTTCCATAGATGATGATTACAATTTTGGTCTCTGTAACTTTTTCTGCGGTAATTATCTTCCGGCCCAGCAATATATGGAAAAATCCATAAAAAATTATGCAGATAATTCGGCCTACTTATATGATACTTACTGGGTCTTGTCGGCAATTTATATAAATACGCAGCAATATGACCTGGCCCAAAAGGCTCTGGATAATTGCAAAAGCCTTAATATGGGAGACTACCGCCTTGAACAGCGTTACATTTCCTTTTATGCAATCCTCAAAGACAAGGCTAAAACCCTGCAGGCCTCGGCAGACTTTTTCCAGATAGCCCCTGAAAATCCTTCTGTAGCTCAGTTTATAATCCAGGAATATTTTGACCGTACTATAGAAGCCTGGCTTCCGGACTTTTTTGAACAGGAACTTAAACGCCAGAACCTTTCGACAGGCACTTTGCAAAACCTGTATTTCCACTATGCTGCGTCCTTAAGTTATCTTGATAAAAAAGCAGAGGCCGCCCCAATAGCAGAAAAAGCAAGACAAGCCTTCCGCATTGATGACAGCCTCACAGATGATATTGATAAAATGCTTACGGGTTTTACACAGTAGTTTGCCCGGTCGTTTATTTTAAGAAGGTCCTCAACAAAAACTCTTTAAATCCGCTATATGGCTGGTAGCGCATGTTTACATCAATCCAGGTTTTCTTGTCCACAATTGATTTTTTATGCGAGAAAGTCTCAAAACCAACCTTGCCGTGATATGCACCCATGCCGCTTTCGCCAACGCCGCCAAAGCCCATGTTGTTTGTAGCAAGATGAACAATTGTATCATTAATACAGCCGCCGCCAAACTGACATCTGTTCAAAACTTTTTTCTCCAGAGCCTTGCTGCCTGTAAAAAGATAAAGTGCCAGAGGCTTGCTCCTGCTGTTGATAATATTCATCATTTCTTCTTCGTCTTTCCAGGTAAGGATAGGCAGAATAGGTCCGAAAATTTCCTGCCCCATTACTGCATCATCCCAGGTAACGTTAATCATTACTGTCGGTTCAATCTTAAGCTTTGAAGCATCTGTCTTGCCTCCGCAAGCAACTTTGTTTTGATTTATAAGCCAGGTCAGTCTTTCAAAATGCTTTTGATTGATGATTTTTCCGTAAGTCGGGTTATTCAAGGAGTCATTTCCAAACTGAGCAGTAATCTGCTTTTTAAGCTCTTCTACCAGCCGGTCTCTTACAGATTCGTGACACAAAATATAATCCGGGGCAACGCAGGTTTGTCCGCAGTTCAAAAACTTTCCCCAGACAATGCGGGTTGCGGCCAGCTTTATGTTTGCACTTTTATCAACAATACATGGTGATTTTCCGCCAAGCTCCAGCGTAACCGGAACAAGGTTTTCTGCAGCTTTTTGCATAACTTCTCGTCCAACGGCAGGGCTTCCTGTAAAGAAAATATAATCAAACTTTTGCTCCAAAAGACACTGGTTTTCCGCCCGTCCTCCGGTGACAACGGCAATATATTCCGGGGCAAAACATCGTCCAAGTAAATCGTCAATAACCCGGCTTGTATTTGCAGAATAGGCGCTTGGCTTTACAACCACAGTGTTTCCTGCGGAAAGGGCATCAACTACCGGATCCATTGTAAGCAAAAAAGGATAATTCCACGGGCTCATAACCAGAACACAACCGCGTGGAGACTTTTTTACAAAGCTTTTTGCAGCAAAATTTGTTACAGGTGTAGATTTTCTTTCATCACGCGCAAACCGGCGTATATTTTTAATCATATAAGAAATTTCACCCAGTACAAGTCCAACCTCACACATAAAACCTTCAACAGCACTTTTCCCAAGGTCGGCGGTAAGTGCATCGGTTATCTTTTTTTCATTTTGTTTAATTATCATCTGCAGCTTTTTAAGTGCTGCAATACGGGCGCTTACCGGTAACGTTGCTCCTGTTCCAAAGTAAGCCTTTTGTTTTTCCAAAATAGTTTGAATTTCTGTTTGCGTCATATCCTGCACCTTTTTAATTTTTTCTATACATAAGCATCCTCTAAAAGCCGAAAAAAATCAATTCCCGGATTCAATATCTTCTGTTTGTTTCATTTTACAAAAATGGAAATATAGTTTATAATCCCATTAGAGTTTATAAATTCAGTTCTAAGGACACTCTATGGCTAAAACACTAAAAGAACTTTACGGAAAATATCTTGCAGAATTAGCACAGCTTTCGCATGCAGCCGAAAAAATAGACGAAACAGAGATTTATGAAGAAGCAAATCCGCAGACTAGAAAATATTTGAGTCTCATTACCAAAGATAATCTTCTTCCGGAATCACATATCAATAATATTGAATACTTTAAGGAATTTTATGATGCTATTGTAACACAAGGCAAAACCGGTGTTGTTATGATGGATCATTATTCAAATATGGATTTACCTTGTTTTCTTGATCTGCTTGAAAACAGTGGTTATGACTGGGCAAAGGATTTTTCAAGCCGAATTGTTGCAATTGCAGGAATGAAGCTTAACGAAGCTAATCCAATTGTACGTGCCCTTACCGAAAGCTTTACCCGTGTTGTAATATATCCAACCCGCAGTCTTAATGCTATAGAAGAAAGCAACGCTTCTGATGAAGAAAAAGAAGCAGAGCGTCTGCGTGCCCGAAAAATTAATTTTGCAGCAATGCGCGCTATGGACGGCTGTAAAAAACGCGGACAGATTATTCTGGTTTTCCCAAGTGGAACAAGATATCGTCCCGGCAAGCCTGAAACCAAACGGGGCTTGCGCGAAATAGACAGTTACCTTCGTCTGTTTGATTTACTGCTTCCGGTTTCTATTAATGGAAGTGTTCTGCGGTTTAATCCCGAAGATCCTGAAAATATGATTATGGATATTGTAGTACCGGATGTAGTTACCCTTACAGCTGGAAAAATGATAGAATGCAAGCCTTTTCGTAACAAGATTCTGGAAACAGTTCCTGCCGATCATCCGGATCCAAAGCAGGTTACAGTTGATGCAGTTATGGCTGTTCTGGAAGAGCTTCACGGTCAGGAGGAAAAATAATGTCAGCAAAAGATTTGTTTGAAGAAGTTAGCAGTGTATCTTATCCGGGACGCGGTATTGTTGCAGGCCGCAGCAAGGATGGAAAATATGCAGTATCTGCCTATTGGACTATGGGTCGCAGTGCGGGCAGCCGTAACCGTATTTTTGTAACCGACACCGAAGACGGCAGCGAAGTAGTGCGCACCAAGGCCTTTGATGAAAGTCTGATAGCAGGAGACCCAAGCCTCATTATCTATGCTGCAGTACGTACTCTTGGCAAAAAAACAATTGTAACCAACGGAGATCAGACAGATACAATTTACGACGGATTTAAAGCAGGCAAAACCTTTGAACAGGCTCTGCGCACCCGTAAATATGAGCACGACGGTCCTAACTGGACTCCACGCATTTCGTCTGTACTTGATATAGAAGGCGGCAGTTTGAACTATACACTTTCCATTCTCAAAAGTGATGATGGAAATGGGGACTGTACAGTACGACAGACCTTTGATTACGAAGCTCCTTTTGCGGGAGAAGGCCGCTATATCCACACCTATGAAGGCGACGGAAATCCTCTTCCAAGCTTTAAGGGTGAACCTGTAAAGGTAGCCATTGACGGCACAATTGATGAGTTTACCGATAAGCTTTGGAATGCGCTTAATGCCGACAACAAGGTTAGCCTTTTTGTCCGCTTTATTGATATTGCTACCGGCACTTACGAAGAAAAAATAATCAACAAGAATAAGTAATCATGGAAGATACAAAGGATATCCAAAAGCAGAAAATCTCACGAAACATGACCCCTCGCAAGGCAGCACAATTTTTGCTGTTGGGTCTGTTATGGCTGCTGTCTTCCATTCCTGTAATAACCGCCGGTGTTGCCACCTGTGCCTTTTTTTATGTTGGAATAAAAATCTTAAACGATGACCCCGACATAAAAACTGCCCGACTTTTTTTCAAAGGCCTTAAGCAAAACTTTGTTCAGGGGCTTTTAATGTCTGTCATTTCCATAGTAACACTCGGCGGCTTTGGTTCACTCCTGGCCTGGACTATTATAACTGATCAGAGCAAAGTCTTAATCTTTATTGTAGCAGGCTGCTGTCTGGTTTCCTTTATCTTTAATATTTTTGCCTACCCGATAATTGCCCGCTATGAAAACTCCTTTGGCAATATCATGCGCAATACGGTTGCTCTTGTTTTTACTTATCTTTCCGACGCACTTAAGCTTAGTCTTATACTTGCTGTTTTGATTGCAGTTGATGTGTTTCTTTTCCGTTTGAATCTGTACGCCGGCCTTGCATCCCTGCTTTTCTGGCCAGCTACCCTTTTTTATTTTACAACAAACAAACTTGCCGCAATTTTTTACAAGGTCGAGCATCCGGTAAAATATGATGAAAACGGCGACCCCATCCCCGAGTAAATATTTAACTGTAATTCGTTCATCCGCGAGTATAATTAAATACATATTTATGAGAAATTCATTGTAAAAATGCGTAGCGGAGGTTCGTGGTTTGCGACGCATAGTTAGCGTTTAAATAGTACCGACGTTGACTGATTAGGATTTTGTGTTTGTGTATGCTGGCACTCAAGTCTACTCGGCAGAGCAAATCACGGTTCTCCGCGTGAGCATTTTTCTATAAAATTCACATGAAAATTCATATTCCCATTTTTATAAATTTATTCTATTATACTACCCATGAACGAATTACAACTTAAATATGGATGCAATCCTAA